>Ga0078972_1012993_pt1 | contig 14000 bp, 17 predicted proteins | sample YelNatPaOPGAMG01_FD_67568 | JGI IMG/M metagenome (GOLD analysis project Ga0078972, IMG submission 67568) | Hot spring thermophilic microbial communities from Obsidian Pool, Yellowstone National Park, USA - OP-RAMG-01 (SPADES assembly) (version 2) | ecosystem: Environmental > Aquatic > Thermal...
ATAATGAATTTTTGTTGGGCTTCTCCCCTTGCGTCTGCAATTATCCCTTTGTATGTGTTGATGTTTTGGCTTAGATAGTTGGCGAAGGAGTTTAGGCTTTCAGCCATTTTTGGAACTGAAGTCTCGTCTATCGCTGAGAGTTGGACGAAGTATGTGGATTGCATGGTGGCGTAGTAGCTGACGTATTCGTTTACGATTTCTTTGCTTAGTGTATACGGGTCAACGTCTGAGTTTGTTGAGAGATACTGCATTAAGCTCTCGTATGGCCAGCCGTATCCTGGAATGAGCATTTCTGAGCCTATAACGATGTTCGTGACGTCTTTTAGTTCGTAGCAAACTTCTATCATACCCATTAAGCATGCGTCAAAGCCGACTATGTCAATTTTCGTTCGATATTCCTTTTCGCTTTCGGCGAGGGCCGTTTCTACATCATGCGGTGAGAGGTGATTCCCACTTGAGTCGTCCCAGCAGATTCCACGGTAGCCTCCACCATGATCCCAAAGGTCAAGGATGTAATGCTGCGCCTCATAGTTTTTCAAGGTGTACTTTACAAACCATTCGAGGGTTTGTGGTGAGCCCATATCGACTTCTCCGAGAAAAAGAATTGTTTCAACATTGTTGTATGTAATTCTATAGAGGTATGCTGGCTGGTTCAACCTGTCCATTAAAACAATAACATTCAAATTTGCTCCCGGCGTTAGTCCGATGCTCATTTGCTGAATGTTGACGGGACCGAAGGGATCCAGGTTGTTATCGGCGTCGAGGTAAACCATAAATGTCCATGAGGCTTTTGAAGGCTTAGCAGAAGCAGCAGTTGTAAATACACTAAAGATAAGTGATATTGTTAAAATCGCTAAAACAGTTTTGATGTTTTTCATATTCTTCTCCCTGATATGTAAAACCCTGCCATGCTTATATGAGTTGTTTCAAAACGCAAATGTTAATGGCCTATGACTGTAAATTCGAGATTCTGCTTAGTAAATGTTACTTTTTAGCCCCTCACTTGGGGCTGGGCGGTGACACGCCTCCAACGGAGTCACCGTTGGCTTTTAGAAAAAGAGAGAGTTTTGTTGTCAGTACTGTTTTTCTTACACAACTTTTCCAACGAAGAAGGCTGCGGGTCCTATGGCTACACAATGCTTTTTATCGGTATGCACCCACAGGATCCCCCATTCGCTTTGGCACTTGTAAATCTTCACGTTTCGATGCTGCCACTGCTGAACGATGTCCCAAGCAATCCAACCTGATTCTTCTACGCCAAGGTAAATTACTTTATCAGTTACGTAGAGCATACCGTTCCCTTGATATGAATCATCGATGCTCATCCAACCATAGCCTTGGTACAATTCTATGGGAAGGGATAATGGCGGATTAGCCCTTATTAGGCTCTTGGGGGTGGCATCGATTTTGGTGACTATATCAACGAAAGCCGAGGCTACCGGGTTTAAGTATTCAACCATTATCTTGTCGGGAGTGTCGTTAATATCGAATAGATATTCTGGACCGCTGACCCAGGCTATTATTGGGTATCCCGCCGCATAGAAGGCGCCAGCATCTGAAATTGGGGGACCGGAGAGGATGCCCGTGCCCTTCAGGTCGTGTTCGACGACGGCCTTGGTGGTATAAGATATTAGGCAAGGGTTGGCGCTAACAAAAATACCCTGGAATGTTGGGTGATCTTGAGGAACGAACTCGTGATCGATTGTTAGATATTCTCTTGGGTAAATGTGTTCAAGGCCAATTTCTGTCACCAATTTTTCATCCAATAATTGCTTGTATTTGCTTACGAAGGCCTTTGATCCAAGACTTCCATACATGTGGCCTGCCGTCGCGAGGAATAACAATGTTTTTTCTCTGCAACATTGTGGAATCTGTCCGAAGTATTTGGCAAGTGCCAAGACCATAGAAATTCCGGAGGCATCCTCTGTCGCCGCACTATACGTGCCATCATGGTGGGAGTGAATAATGATTATGTCGTCTGTTCTTCCAGGTAGCCATCCGAGAACATTATTAGTATATTCTGGCACCATGCTTACATCAAGAACCAGAGTTCCCTTAACGGGTTCTTCATCTGTTATTAGACTTCTTAGGAGGTTACCGTCTTCTGGACCTACATATAGTCCAGGTAATGGTTTCATAACACCATCATAGGGACCAAAATACGTTGGAGGCGAGTCGAAGTAGTCCACACATATACCAACGAAACCCGCAGCTCCAGCTGCAAGAGCTCTGGCGTAGGGGCTGGAATCAATAAATAGCTTGTGAGTGTAATTTTGTGGAAACCAGCCCTCTGGGTCATAATCAAATAGACTGATGCACTTTGGCCATGGTGGGTACCATGTGCCGTCTGGCGGCGGAGGCATGATGCCGTATCTCAGCCATGGATAAATAAACCAAGAGCGTGGCAAATCTACAACGACTATCTTTCCTTCAACGTTTTTGGAGGCAAAATCTTCCTTCGTTCCGTATCCAAGGTAAACCATTTCAGCCGTAACTCCTTGTGGACCCGTGTCTCCGGTGTAAACTATCCACCAGCAAGGTATCGACACAGATCCTTCTTTTGTATGAACTGTTAAGCTCCAGCTGAGAGGCGACCAATAAGTCATAGGTATGGGATCCTTGTGTACATCCTGTAGACCAAATTCGATGAACTTATTCACGATGTAGTCTTCCGCCTGGTGATCCACAGGCGATCCAGGAATTCTCCAGCCCATATCACATATGTCGGACAACCATCCAAATATTTCATCACTTGAAGGCACCTTAGGCTTACTCCATTCAGGGGAAGCTGTAGTTGCTGGAACCGCAGTAATTGCAAACGCGATGAGAAGTAAAGCCACCAATACAGTAGTTTTGGTTTTATGCATTTTCCATATCTCCTTTCCTTTTTCAGCGCAATATGTCAGTCTACTTTACGTATAAAACTTTTGGAATCATTATTGTAGAAGATTCTTCTATGCAAACTTAAAAGTTGCAGCCACAAAATTTACGGTGAAATGGGGAGGAGTGCCTCGTCCAGTAGCTTCTTCTCTGACTCTGAGAGTGCTGTTTTGCTCCTCATGAAAGTTCAGCTTGCTTTAGGTTCACGTTGGGTGTTGAAGAAGGATATTGCTAACGCCTTGTCCAAGTATGGGGTCAATACGAACACGCACTCCATAACTTAATTCCTCTAAGACTTTTGCGGCTCAAAGTCTTTCCTTAATTGGCGGAGCCTTCTCCCATTTTCTTGCAACAGACGCGGCATTTAGACTAAAACTAACTATGACTTGATTATGATTTGTTATTTTCACAAAATTCTTTATGATATTAGATTTAGTCAAGAATAGGACTTTGTGTTGCTCTTGCTCTTCAAAAAGAGGTATAATAAACCTCGAAAATAGTTTATTAGTATTTTCAGTCATTAGAGAGTCAGCCAGTTCTCCTGTGTTCAGCGTCTCTCTTGAGTGCCCATCATTTTCAAAAAAGCTTTCCAGATGTTTTTGAATTTTGCAGTAGTCTTTAACAATAGGTTTTGTTCCTGTACTGAGTAGTCTTAGCGTTCCCTTAAGAAAGCACCAGGCGCAATCATAGGGGTAGCCGTACGCCCACTTTAATTCTAAGAAATGTGGACACACAACGTCTGTCGGCTTTTGAGGAATGGGCGTTTTGTCAAACCTTTTTATTATCGAACCGTCTCCAACTTTCTGGACCAGAACCTGCTCAGACCCGTCAAGAAAAGTATATTTTTCAAACTTAACTTCTGGCAGACGTTGGTTCATTTCTCTTTCACCCAGATTCCATATTTTTTGTTTTGCAAGTATGTTAAGGTTTTTGTGTGCGTGTGTGTGCGTGCACGCATCCGCCTACACTAATAGTCTCTCTGTTTCTTTAGAAATATGCTTCTTCTTTAAGATGAAATAATAGCCTCTCCGCTAACCTATCTCTAAGTTATTCATCTTCGTTCCTCTTTACGTGAGCGTTTTAGTCTCTCTTCAGTCTCTCTGCACACGCACACACGCTAAACTTTCTCAGGCTTCACCTCCTCTTCTCTTAGGCGTACATCCAAGAGTGTCAGTTGTCTCAGCTTCTCTTTCAAGTGGTCACTGACATACTGTTCAATTGTTGGGATGTCTATTCTGTAAATTATGATTCCTAATGGATTCTTTGTAGTAATCTCGAGAAATCCCAAGTCTTCTGTGAGCATTTTCACATACTTTTGAATTGTTCGTTTATCAGCTCCAACGTGAACCTTAATCAGCTTCTCAACATGCGTGGAAGGAATTTGCAGTCGATAGCCTTCTCTGAGAATTTCCTCAACAAGCTCAACGCATTTCCTAAAGGCTTTACTTACCATAGGCTCACTTCTCCTCTCTGATTTGAAATGCTGCTTATGAAGTGTTAATGGGCAAGTGTTTAAGGCAAAGCGCTAAATCAATTGGCGAAACGGATTTTTCTCCGTGTGAATGGATTATGACGATAAATTTTTGTTTCACGTGATTTCAACCTCTTTCAGCAAGCCTTTGCTTCGGGCTTCGGTTGATTTTATGGCTGCTTGGTATAGCCAACGGTCTGTTCTCCGCTTTCGCAGATAACCCCAACTGCACATCTCATCCAAAAAGCCGCTTAACCTTGGGTCTTTAGGCCAGCCTCGCCTAATCATCTCTTTCTGAATTGCGCTTATTGTTCGCTCTTCCTCGTCAAAAAAGCCCTCAGCATAAAGCAAAGCTAATCTTCCTTGAGCGTTGTCGGTGCTTAGAACAAGCGGTTTTCTGATGACTTGCACAGTTAAGGCTGGGACTTCACGCTGCACGTTAATCTCGGAAGGCATAGATGTTGCGGATTCAAATCCTTGTGGGCGGGCAGCTTCCACAATTCCAATTAACGCATTCTCAAAATTTCTAAATCTCTCAAGCTTATCGCAGGCTTCTCGGAGTTGCTCAACGGTGATATCATATGCCTTTTTGAGGTTTGCGTTGTCATTCTTCAACTTCTTAATTTCTTCTTCCAGCTTCCTCTCATGTTCTCTGGGCTTACCAACTTCAGCCAACATTTCCCCAATCTTACGCTCTGCCTCATCATATTTGCGAAGCAACTCCTCATACTTTTCCTTCCACATGGCGTCTTCCACCTCCATTTTGCGCCTAAGAAACTGGTCACGCACATACTCGGAAGTCAGCTCTCCAAGGGCGACTTTCCGCCCCACATCTTCAGGCACGCCAACAGGCAAAACATACACTTTCTTAACTTCATTCCCTATAACAGCGTAAAAGTGACCTAAAGGCAACGTTTGAATCTCTTCAGCTTTGACCTTCATGCCTAAAAGCTGTTTCAGAATCCGTTCAACCTCATGAGCTTCCTTCATACGCCCCATAAGCCAGTTGTCGCACTGCCTCAGCGGAGTCTTATCGATTCCGCCTATGTCTTGGCTGTCAAGCCACAAGTAATTGCCTATTGCAGCTCCTTTGCGTATGAACTGCTGTGCAACCCACTTTACGGGTGTCATCTTGAACTGTGGAAGGGTTTCCCATGCTTCAGGCACTATAACGACAACATGGTCCAGACCTTGGAAGGCATACTCGATTGTGCTGGCTATTACAAGGTGCTGGGTTTCAAGGCGCATCTCGCTTAGGTCCATGACGTTTACGCCTTCGCTAAGCTTCAGCCTGTCAGAAAACGTCCAGCGTTCAAGCTCAGGAACGACAATTTCCAAATACGTTATCAGCTTCTCGAAAAGCTGCTTCTGAAAATCCCTTTTGGCCTTAGCGAGCATTTCTTCAGCTTTAGCCTTAACATCCCGAAGGTTTTTGGCTCCCTTACTGACTTTAATTATTGCCCAGCGCATGCCAGGCTCATACTTTACCTTCTCTCCAAGGGCAACATTAACTAAGCCTTCGACAAACTGCCAATCCGTCCTCGGCTTATAATAGGGCGTGATTAAGTTATACCTTGTAAATCCCATCTCTCCACGCTTTGTAATGAAAGCAATAGCCCTAAGCCCAGAACGACTAATCAAAGCCTCAAGCGTGGTTGTCTTGCCCGAAAGTTGTGTCATGCCGAAGATGGCTAAGTGATGCAGTGGCAGATGCACAGGTTCGCCGGAGCCAGCCTCAAACCCTAACAGAATCTTGGCAATCATTTAGAAGCCTCCGGCAAACCAATAATTTGATTGGCGTTAAAGCCGAGCAAAGTTAGGTCTTCTAAACACCACTTGCAAATCAACAATTGGCGTTCTTCATTACCAAAGATAATCCTATAATCTGCTTTGTTATGTGTGAAAAGGTAGCACAGCTTACAACGGCGCATGGAGCCACCTCTTAAACGTTTCACATGAAGTCCTCCACTTTGAGGAATGGTCTCTTCCCAGTCCAGCCTCTTCCCAAAAGGTCATGTGTCAATTCGTCGCTTTTCTTGAAGGCTTCCTTTACCACACTAACCTCGTCTTCGCTGAGAAACAATGTTGGATATCCAAAGTCAAGGTCTATTTGGCTTGGCTCAAGGATTAATGCCACTCCGTATCCGTCAACCTTCTCGCCTTTGCGGTAGAATGCAGGCACATGAGAAACAGGAAATCCTGAAAAGCCATAGTAGCCATAAAAAATCAAGGCGTTCTTTGAATACAAAGCTGTGGTGCTCCATGGCAGGTTCGGCTGCTTTACAACCTCAAACCTTCGATAGCTCAAATAAGTGCGGTAGATAACAGCTTCTCCCGTATGAAACACATCGTTTTTGCGCGAAACCATCACTACCGCCTTAATCCTCAAGCCTATTCCAGACCAGCCTTTTCCTTTGGCATTAGCCCTGAATAACACGAACAAAACCTTGAAACTCGTCAACCTCTATCAATTCGACCTTATGCCCTTCTGCTTTCACACGCCTTGCTAACGCTTCATCCACCTTGCCAACAAACTCGACAACGCGGGAACCGCTGAAATAAACAACCTTTGTAATGCTGCCTTCGCCATCTGTCTGATAGAAAACCGTTCCAAGCTCGTGTATGCTCTTCCGCAGAAGCTCAACATCCGTTATCCGAGCGACAAGCTGAAACCTCACAGCAACAGCCCCTCCTCACGCAAGATTTTTTCAAGTGCCTTCTCGAGTTTCCCACGAACCTTCAAGTAATGTTCATCGCAGAGGTGCATAAACCGCGGCAGCTTGGCAGCCACAAAATATCTAACATGTCCTTTTTCTCGGCAGACCTCGCAGAAATCCAGCCTCGACGGAATCTCAGTAGCACGAGACCTTTTAAGCTGAAAAGCCACAATCCCACTCATGCGCCTCATGCTTGCACTCTCCCTCTGATTGTCCCGTTTTCAGTTGATGCTGGCTCCGAATTTGGTATGCCCAACTTTTCCTCGATAACCTTGATTCTGCGTTCATGGTCAGCGATGACATCAAGCGTATCCCTTAGGGCGTAGGCTAAATCCTCAGCAGACTTAACCAAAAGTCGCAAGTCACTTTTCGGATTCATCTTCAACCTCCCTTGTTTTCTCTTGCCTTTCGATGGCTTCAACCCTCAAGCGAACAGCTTCAGAAACGAATTCTGCAACGCTGTGGTAGGTTTTGACCCTGTGAATGAGCTTTTCAACACGCTCGACGAGTTCTTCCCTGACCGATACGCTTCTGTAGTTTCCAGTAGGCATATTTCTACCCCACTCAAACTCTGCAAGTGTGGTATTCATGTGGTTTAAATATAAGAATTGTCAACTCAACAAGATTAAAAAGCGGAGTAGCAGCAATCGAAAATTTATTAAGGCTTGACTAACGCATATATAAGGTGTAGGTATGGTATATGCCCATAGGCAAATACAGAGGAGTAACCCTCCAAAGGGAACTTGTCAACAAGATAGAGGAGTATGTTAAGGCTCATCCGGAAACAGGCTACAAGAGCCTCGCAGACTTCGTGACAGACGCAGTCAGAGAAAAATGCGAACAACTAAAAATTCTATTGCCAACGCCTGAGCTGCCACCTCTTGAACACTTCAACATAAGCGAGAATGGAGTCCGCATACTCGACAGAACAATAAAAAACGGCGTATCAAACGGGAGAATAATAGATGTTTATTTCAAGCCAAAAGGCGTTTGGTGCGACTACTGCCAAGCAAGCAACTGCCGCCACATAAAATTCGCCCTAACAGTCCCAAAAATCCGCGAAATAACAGAGAAAAAACGCATGGAAGGATGGAAACTTCCAAAAATCAGGGAAGAGTAGCGAGAGTAGAAGACTGATAAAAAATGAAAACAATTAAAATATCAGACGAGGCTCATAGAAGACTCACAGCAACCCTTGGAACGCTTATGGCTCAAACAGGCAAAATACAGACATATCACGACACCATAGAAGCCATGCTAAACCAATCGGTAAAATTGACGCCTGAACTGCTTGCAGAAATTGAAAACTTCATAGAAGAGAACAAGCGCTTAGGCTTCACGACAAGAGAAGAGTTAATACGTGATGCAATAAGATGGCGACTAAAGTTTCTTAAAAAAGAATCCGAATACGTAGAAATACTAAAAGATAAATACGAGAAACTTGAGGCTGCTGTCAACGAAATGAGCATGCCCTACTGCAATGCCTCAGACTTTCTCCACAAACAAGTAGACGAAATGTTGGAAAAATATGAAGAATGGAAAAAAGCAAGACAAAAACGCCAATTGCATGGGGCAACGATAAATTATAAAAACGTCTAACACATATAACAATTATAGGTATCAAATTGACAAAGGACGTAACTACGATCAGAATATCCACAGAATTGAGGGACAAACTAAGAAAGTTAGGTATTAAAGGGGAAACTTACGAAGAGATTATCGAAAGGGTTCTCAAAATAGCTGAAGAAAACACGGGTGGAAAACATTGACCAACATACTTGAGATTTCAAAGCCCTTGAAGATAGGCTACGAGAGAACCTGCAATTGTCCACCCCAGCACATAAATTGCTTAAATGCCAAAGAGTGGATTCAAAGCCAAGTTGCCATTTGGGAATTCTTTTATGAAAAAAGGGATATTCGCGACAAAAACATTCATCCGGCAGTCTTTCCAATAGGCTTGCCCAAAAAGTGTATCCAACTCTTTACACATCAAGGAGAGCTTGTTCTGGACCCATTCGTTGGGATTGGAACGACACTGGTTGCTGCATTTGACCTAAACCGAAACGCTGTTGGCTTTGACCTTAAAAAGGAATACGTGGATTTTGCAAATAAAAGGGTGGCGCAAACAAAGTTAGATGCATGGAATGAACAGTCTAAAAGTACCACTCAAATCGCAATATGCGACGATGCCCACAACATACCAGAATATCTTGAACCTGAAACAGTTGCCTTGGCTGTAACTTCTCCACCATACGCCAACATGCTGAACAGACCAAGATTGAATAAAAGCATACGTGGAGATTTACGAAAAAACGAACACTTTCTTAAAGTCCAACAGTATTCAGCAGACCCAAGAGACCTTGGCACCATGGAACCAAGGAAATACGCTCAAGTCATAGGCGAAATCTACAAAGGCATTTTACCATTACTAAAACCCAAAGCACACTCTATAATAAATGTCACAGATATCTGGTGGAAGGACGACAAGTTTGGTAGAAGAATTCCTGTCCATGTCTATATTATCGAAGAAATGGAGAAAGCAGGCTACGAACTAAGAAATATCATTATTTGGGATCGGAGAAACCTTGTCAACAAAGTAGGCATTTTCGGTTGGCCAAGCAACTACATAACGTTGGGCACAACATTTGAGTATATTTTAGACTTCTGGAACCCACCTTAAGGTATTCTTCCAGTTTTGGCGAAAGCAGCCATATCTGTGCCAAACTGAGTGTTAGGTCTGAAACGTGTTGTGGCATAGGGAATTTGCCTTAATATATCTGGCGGAATGTAACAATATCCATTAGTCTTAATGCAAAGGGCTTCGAAAACCTTAACATTCGATTCTGTGAATTCACTCAATTGGTTGAAAAAGCCAAAAAGACTATCACCATCAAAAGCAAGACCACGAGTAGCCCTCTCTCTCAGACTTACATTCTTCACCTCGACCCTATGCCTTGCCTTAGGCGAAAGCAAGTTTGGATAGTAGATGATGAAGTCAGTTCGCTCCTTTCTTCTCGTAAAATGGTAATCCCTCTTTAAGCCAGCTCTCTCCAATTCTCTTTGGGCACAAAGCTCAGCAAGATGCCCTGAAATTGGCTGAAAGGCTTGACTGACACGCCTTGAAACTTCTTCCATAAAATTGCTATACTCTTTGTCTCCCACAACGATAGGTTCTAAAAGCTTCCTCTTTACTTTCTCATGAATTTTTTCGGGCAAGTTAAGCTCAGAAAGTATTTCATTTACCCTTCTTTCGTAGTATTTTGACCTATACTGAATCATTAAATAAAATGTCTCGTGATGCAGAGAATTCACATCAACATTGGGATTATTTTTCAAAGCCTCATTCAATATTGACTCTGCAGAGGGAACGGTTCGCATGTAGAACTGATTGCTTACACTCTCTAATAACATTCTCGCTTCGATTACTTTTGTTTTATAGTAAGCCTACTCAAATTAATACAAAAAACAGAGGGGGAGTCTTCAAATTATTAAGGAACAAATTAGGAAGGATAGAAATGGGTCGTTGTGTTGAAGCCTGCATCCTTTTAAGATGACTGAGCAATTACACTACGTTAGGAACTACTTTTAAATGAATTTTAGATTTTTGGAGACTTCCACAGTAGAAAAAGAAATTATAATGAGAAAACTATCCTATCAAAACCTCTATGTTGCTGTAAAGCGAAGGCCAAAACCTTTCCCAAGTTCTAAACGCCGTGCCATGGTTGTGGTGTGTGCGTGCACTTAATTCTATCTGAAGCCATCCATTTCTAATGCCATCTAAGAACGTAGGTAAACCGGCACCCCGTAACAATACAGCTCTGGCGACTCTCATCTTTTGTCCTCCACCTTCAGATGATGTGTCGACGGTAACATAAACCATATTCCCTATTTTCGCTTTAACCTTATTCTCTATGTCCTCAAATGTCCAGTACGGAATAGGATTAAGATCCCCTAATCCTGCTTTTTCTTTGACCTCCTGAAGCCAATTCTGATAAATAGTCGTGTTAGGAACCTTGCTGCTGTCAAAGTGAAGTTCCACTCTTTTCAGTTCTTCATTTATCCTTGCTATGAACCCACGTTCTGAAAACTTAGCCGCGTCTATGTCCACCCTCAAGCTTCGTTCTTTGGGTCCATATTTGGGAAGAGGCCATCCATAGTTTTCAACAAGATAAGGAATCACTCGGCCGGGCTTGGGTTCAAAGCGAAACAGACTTATCAGTGAATTGCTTTCGCTTCGATGCGTTTTCAGTTCAAATTCACCATAGTCGGCCAACGGGATATTGTTTTCAGGGACACCCAAAAGATCTTCAAGAGTATTGCCCAATCCTCCGTCTTTATCTTGCCTATGCGCTGTAAGCTTGATCCAACCTTTCTTTTGTATTTCTAAGAGTTGACGGGTCAATTCATCCTTCGTATAAACAGAAGCCCGACCTATTGATGGTTTCGGAATACCAGGAATCCATCTTTCCAAATCCAAAAACCTCTACAACTATTTACAAATTGATTGACATAGGATTTCAATCCTTATTAGATTTTCTGGATAAATTACATTTTGTTAATGACTATTGAATATTGTCTCTCTTGGGGCGACAATACCTGCCTTTTGTGGCTCAGTTCCTAAGCGCTTGCTGTGACTTCAAACTACGAAAATTTTTTCTGCACATATACTTAACAATTATGCATGCAAAAAAAGAAAGGCTTAAGGATTTATGTGTGCGGACCGTATACTGCTGAATCAGAGGCGCAAATAATTCAAAACGTAATGAAAGCCATAGACATTGGATTAGCTCTATGGAAAAAAGGTCACTATCCCTATATCCCACATTTAACCCATTTCGTAGATTTAAGGGCACGGGAAAAATGTGTGGAGATGAGGTGGGAAGAATACATTGAATGGGATAGAGTTTGGCTTGAAGTTTGTGATGCTTTATTGTATTTAGGCAATTCCAAGGGAGCTGTTAAAGAACTCGAATATGCGAAAAAACTTGGGAAGATAATATATTATGACATTAAAGATGTCCCCAACATTTATGAAGAAACAGGATGCTTAGTGCATGAACTCTGAAAATAGCAATACTAATGTTGACATTAAGAAAGAAACATCAGAGATTTACGCTCATTTTATTGATATACTGTTTGCAGTTGTAATTGGGCAGAGCTTTGTGCTTCTTAACTCCCAAGAAGGATATAGGTCCTGGTTAGCTCAGCCAGCAGAAAACACATTTGGAATAGCTACTCTTCTGCTGATATACGGACTTGTTATAACAAGTTGGGTTGGATATCACCATTCAATCCGCTTTTACCCTATTAAGAACCCATTGAGATTTGTTATTGATATCTCCCTTTTATTTGTCTATTATATGGGCTTTGTAAACGCAAAGAACTTTGAAATCATAATAACGTGGGTATTTCCTTTTAGTTTTTTATCATATACTCTATGGGATGCCGTTAGGTTATGGGAGTATCGAGCGCATAAAAGTTCACTAAAAAAACTTTGCAAACGTTTCTTGATATCTTTATTTTTTACTTTAGGATTTTTCATAATTGCCGGAATATATGTTTATGCCTTAAAAGAAGTCGAATGGACCCACGGTGCATACTTTATAATAATCTTAATGACGTTAATCTTCTATCGGTATTTAAAATGGTATAAAGAGCCCAGAAAAATGATCAATTTTAAAATTTAAAGGGATATATTAAAAAGTAGAGTTTAAGTTTGTTGTTATCCTTGCTTTTCGCCTCAATTCTGTTATGTATTCTGCATATCTTGGGTAGAACTGGTCAGCTTTCCGTTTCAGACGCATGTAATGCTTTGCCCCTATGCTCCTTGGAACACGCCCCTGAATAAAATCAGCAACACTTTCAGGTATATTCAGCCTTTCACTTGTTATCATGTCGTTGGCAAACTTCCGCAGATACTTCGCCCTCGTATAATTGCGGGTTTGATGCCACTTTTTCAACGTAGCTTCTTTAACCTTCTCATTTAACCGCTTTATCAGTTGATAGGTATATTCCGTTAAATAGCAGTAGTACGCTTGCTTTGAGCCTCTGAAAAAGCCAACCGTGCATCGGTAAAAACCTTCCAAACGCTCAGCCTCTGGAAAATCATTCAAAAGCTTTACAACCTCAACAAGCCTCAACCCCGAATCCAAAAGCAAGTTATATTCAGCCTGATATGGCAACGGATCAGAAGCTATCCTCTTCAAGTCCGAAACTATCTGCATTTCTTCTGGAATTTTAATATCTACGCCTATCTCATCCTTAGGAATAGCCTTCCTTAAACCGTCAAGAAACTCTTTGAACTGCCCGTTCGGCTGGTTGATTTCCAAACATTTAAGCCAAGCACGCATAGCCCTGTTCAAATGATGCCTCTGACCCACACTTAGACCCGAAAAAACTTTCATAACGTCAATAGGAGCCGTTATAGGCTCTCTAACAAACTTATCCAAATAATTAACCATGTTCTTTGCGTTCTCTGGGTCATATCTCTTAAACTCGATGTATTGCAGAAACAATTGCCTCGTTTCAGACCAGCTTAAAACAAAGCCTTCACCGCTGCCTGTTAAGGAACCTAAAGCCTCACACTGCCTACCAACACGCTTCACCAAATCCTCAATCTTACCGCCTTCACCCTCCACGCTTGACGCTAAAGAACCCAAAACCTTACGCTGCTCGTCAACACGCTTTTTCAGCTCCTCAATCTTGCCCTCTGACATAGGACGGTCCTCCAAACATAGCTGGGACGGTCCCAGGACGGTCCCGCAACCAGAGCAAATCAGCCTGAAACGGGCTTCTTTTTGCGAAAGGAAAGTGCTCCGGGCGGGATTCGGACCCGCGTCTCCGGCTCGAAAGGCCGGAATACTTGACCGGGCTATACTACCGGAGCTTTCTTTTGTGGCATCATGCAAGATGCTTTTTCACTCGAATAAACC
>Ga0078972_1012997_pt1 | contig 13998 bp, 27 predicted proteins | sample YelNatPaOPGAMG01_FD_67568 | JGI IMG/M metagenome (GOLD analysis project Ga0078972, IMG submission 67568) | Hot spring thermophilic microbial communities from Obsidian Pool, Yellowstone National Park, USA - OP-RAMG-01 (SPADES assembly) (version 2) | ecosystem: Environmental > Aquatic > Thermal...
GAAACCTGATATCCCAAGAAAATATAGAAAGAAGAGACAGGTTCCGGAATGGGTTATAAATCATATGCCAAAAGAGGATTTTTTTATATTATTATATTATCTTGATAAAGAGTCAAACCTTCCGCTTCCGCCACCTAAACCCCAAAACAGGTGTTCTTTTTGCGGGAAATGGTTACCAGATAATTCTTGCCCAGACCCCGTTTCACGTGAAACAAAAATAAAGAGGGGTAGAAAATATCCGGAAGGAAGATTTATATGTAAAGACTGTATACCCATATTTATCAAGAACAAAGAAAAGATTGAGGCATTTTAGTGAAAGGAGTAAATGATGAGTTACAAATCAAATATCAATGAAGAGGAAACAATGGGCCGTTATCCTTGTCTGGTAGAAATTAAAAGACTTTATGAGGTTTTGCCAGGATCGGATTTTGACGAAGTAGTAAAAACCGCTATGCAAATTGTTAAGAAAAATAATTGTATAGTTGGATTTAATTTTAATGGGATTGAAGTGTGTGTCTATAAGGATACTACATTAGAATTCGCTCGTGCAAGGTATGAGACGGAGTATAAACATTACAGAAGATTAGGACCAAATGACAAATGTGAATTTAAACAAATGTAGCGAAACCGGTTTCGTTAGAAACCATGAAGGTTCTCCTAAAAGAAACATGGCAGTTTTGTCAGAAACTATAAAGGAGGCAAAAAATGCCCAAAGAATATAGAGATACTATAGCAGTAATAACAATATTTATTATAATATGGATACTAGTATTTGTTGCTTTGTATGGAAATATCGTCTTAGTCAGCAATTGAACAAAATGATATACATTTTGATTAATGCAGGGTTGAGTGGGGAGCTGTAGTCTAATCTGAACCATGTGGGATGTAAATTAAATCTTTGATCTACTGACATCCCCCCTTCCCTGTTTTATTATCGACACAAAAGGAGAGGTAAAATGTGTCATGTGTTAAAAGTAAAATCATATTTTATAGGTATAAATAGCAAAATTATAGCTCTGAAATGCTTTTCTATAAAGGATAAAAAATTAGGCCCGGTTATGAGGTATGACGAGTTTAAGGCATATACCGATGTAAGGAAGGAAGACCATGGTATTCGTGTACAGCGGGAATTTGGTAGTCTTATTGAAAAAATCGAAATAATAATGAAGCCCGCTTTTGAAGGTGGAACTTCTTCGGTTGATCATATCCTCAATACAACAATACATCCGTCTGGTTTACATGCTCATGGCTGGAAATTGCCCCTTATGGGAGTTGAGTCCAATTGTCATGAATATAAAACAGCAACAGGATGCAAAGCTGGCCCAATATGCGGCTTAGAGCGTTGCAAATATAGTAACCCAAATAGTGTCAACATTACTGAGTCATTGCAGTTATTTGATAACTATTGGAAATCTATAGTCGACAGTGAACATCTGTCCAATGTCTTAACAAAGGACGATTTGATTGTTATGCCTGTTGTGGTTCATGATGAGGATATGATATTTGTTACCCAAGACGAAGTTTCGTGTTATAAGTTGTACATACCTTCACCTGAGGGATTGTACTATTTATTGAGGAATAAAATGATTACGTATGATGAAGGATATTATGATAAACTATACAACTCATTACTTGAAAGGATTGAACTTTAACAATAAGGAGGCTTGTATGAGTGGGAAAATATTGTTTTCTTTGGTTAGTATTGCTTCTGTACTCGCAGCTGCGGCACTGGATCTTGGGCTGTATAGCTTAATGCGATTTGTTGATGATACCTATTTTCACTGGTTCATAATTCTGATTATGTGTGCAATACCCATAGGATTATCGATATCGCTGTTTATGGCGTATGACATAATGCGAGTATTGTGGACTGATAATAATAAACCAGTTAAAATAATTCATAAAAATATGGTATAATATACTGTAATACAAAAAGGAGGATTATATGGAAAAGGTAATATTTTTCGTGTTACTCAGTGTCGCAGTGGCTTTTACCATTGCGGCGGAGATGGGTTTATACACGATAATATGGACCACGCAGAGCGAGGCCGCTCAGTGGATTGTCCTAGCAATTATGTTTATGATGCCGCTATTATTGGCGGCGCCGTTATGCGAAATGGCGGAAACGATATGGCCAAAATATTTTGAGGATTAGAAGATGATTAAGGGGCAGACTGCCCCTTTTTATTTTTAGAAAGGAGGAAAGTATGTTTCAAAGAGTGGCGTTTTTTATACTAGCTATAATGGCATTAATATTTATCGGTCCTGCTGAAATGCGAATATATGATGCCATGCGCTGTTGTCAAGATCAAAATAAAATAGCAGATCTTGCGATAGCAATTTTTGTTGTAATATCGGTATGGGGAGTGATATTGACAAATGTAGCAGAGATTATATTTGTGCATCTAAGAGACGACAACAAAAAGGACGGCAAAAATGAGTAGGGTCACACTAGAACCGACCGGAATAATTGAATACTATGATTTCAAAATAGGTGATACAGAAGGAGTCTTTATAGTAACAAGAGATATGACAACTACGATATTCTCATTGGACTACCAATTTGATCCCGATAATATACCAGACGATTTGAAGGAAGATATCATAAAAGCATACCGAGCCATAGATTTAGCCATGAGAAAAAAACAGGAGGACTAAAAAATGAGTAAAAAAGTCGATGTTAGACTCGGCAGAACGGTGAAATATTTTGATTTTCGAACCACCAGGTTTGAGGGGGCCGTAAAAATAACTATAATACATATGGCACCAGATGACATTAGAATTGAGTTTATGCCGAATGATATTTCTGATAGCTTAAGGGAACGGGTTTGGAATGTTATTAAAAAAGAATATCCGGAGGAAGTAATATGAGCGATCAACTAGAATGCCGTCTATGCGGCAAAAAATACAACAGTGTGGACAACTTTTCACTGGCGTGCAATGTCGTATACCAATACAACGGAGAGGCGGAAGGGTTGGTTATATTCGTCTGTCCAGATTGCTTCAAGAAATATAAGACAGAGATAATGTCTATGTTAATGCTTGATTATCTGGACATAGTCGCAAGCAGGAGCAAGGAATATTCCACCGCCATAAACGAGCTTATGGGCGACGAACGTCTGGGAGCTATAATACATAATTTCAAGAAGAAAGTCCTAAAGGACGATAATGATGAACCTTTAGATGGAGATGAGGCGATAGTCCTGGCTGCGGCGCTTCTCCAGTTGATTAACTTTCACCAGGGTATAGATGACGAAAAAGAATGGAGATTCGTTAAGGAGGAAAATGATGGACACATTAATTGAGTTCCTAAAAGAGTTCGGCACCGGATATTACTTAATTAGCTCCTGGAACCGGGACGTATTTTTGGCATATATAGAAATACCGCACAACTTGGATCTCAATAAGCCGGCAAAAATAAACAAATTTATAGAGTCTCGTATACCTTATTGTGTAGCCTTAAGCGGCCATGGGTTGTACGAAGAATTATGCATTGCGGACATTGACATACTTATTCCAATTCAATCGATAGTGGCAGATGTCTGTAACAAGTATAAGGCAGTCAATTATTTGTCATCGGATCTATGGAAGACACTTGGTAAAAGATTTGCTGATCTGCAAGAGGTCAATGGCAGAGAGTTTCTAACATATCTGTTTACTCACTCAAAACCGGATAGTGATATTCACGAATTTGAAGGACTGGTTGCCGCATTTATAAGACAAAAAATTGCTGAATTATTAAGGGAAACAGTGGACGAAATTTTGAACCCTGAAAGTCCATAAGGAGACGTTATGAAGATTTGTGGTATCGACCCCGGTAAGACTGGGGGCATATGTTTTCTAGTAAACGATGAAGGTATTAAGATATATTATTACGACATCCCAAGGGCCGGAGAAACTGTGTCTCCAGAAGGCGTGTTTAATATTTTTGATCTAGAAAAGCCGGATGCAATAATAATAGAGGAACAACATGCCTTCCCTGGCCAAGGGATAGTTAGTAATGCCAAGATAGTGGCCGAATTCCATATATTACTAGCTACGGCCAAGTTGTTCAAGTATATCAACGAAAGAAATAATAATACACAAAACTATGTAGCCGATATAAGAACCGTTCCTGCCAGAAATTGGCAGAGAAAGATATATGACCCATCATGGGATAAGAATATGAAGAAGGAAAGAAGCATATTATCTTTTAAGAATATTTTTGGGATAAAGCAGATACCGGAGACCGGGAAAAGGGTTAAGAGGGTGCACTTGGGCTATATAGACGCGGCCCTTATAGCTGAATGGTACAGAAGAGAAATAAAGTAATCATGCCATGCCCGTCAGGGCTTTTATCGGCGGTAGTTTCAATCCATAATCCTCTCACAAGGATAGCTACCGCCACTTTTATTTTTGACAAAGGAGGATTGAAATGCGAAGAAAACCAGTAGTATTCCATTTGTATATGTTTTCACAAGCAGACCTGGGCAATAGGTTTGACAAATGTGGCTCCTGTAATTGGGAGACAGAGAGATTTTATTGGTTAAGCACAAGTAGGAAAGAGGCTCTGGAGGAAATAAACGAAATGAACCCAGACGAGGCTGCTCTGCTATGCGGGGAATGTATGGCAGAGATGCTATATGAGGAAAATTATCAAATAACCAAAATTGAAGGAGGTAAAATTATGTCCAAAAAGCTAACAAAGAAACAGCTTAAGGAACTTAGGGAATTTTTGGCACGTGACATACTTAACAGATATGATAATCTGGAATATTGGAATATGGATTTAGCAGATAATATAGTACAAGATTGGGGGATTTCGGATAAATGCAGTGATGAAATATATAAGGAATTAAGAAAAAAGAAAGTAAAAATAGTGGTAGAATAATTTATTACCTTACTGGGACGTCGTCCAATTGGCAGGACAGCGGACTTTGGCTCCGCTAATGGAGGTTCAAATCCTCCCGTCCCAGTGTATATTCCATAAGGAGGAAGCTATGACAAAAGGATTGACAGATAAACAAATTCGTAAAATTAGACTAGAATTAAGAAATGATATTCTTGATAGATACGATAATCAAGAATATTGGGATATGGATTTACTTAGGTCTTTAATACGTGACGAAGGTTTAGAAGATAACGATGATATTGAAGCGGCAATTGATAAAGTGGTAAATTATTCATTGGATGATTAAATATATCAACAATAGGGAGAAATAAGCTGCTAAAGAGAAAGAAGAGCTAAAAGGGAGGTAATAATGAATTTAAATGTTGTTGTCACATTAACTTGTGCTCGATGTGGTAAGGTTAAGGCACTGGAAAATCTCCAACATTACGGTTTTTATGCCCAAATAACAGATAAAAGTCCTATAAAAGTTACGGTATCGCACGATCAACTTTTGCCTTATGTACGAGTAGATACCACTTTTAACTTACAAGATATAATAAAATTAGCAAAGGCACACAATTGGTTTTATGATATTGACCAGCAGCAGTTCTTTTGCGAAGATTGTAAAAAGCCTACAGAGCAATCCTATACTTACGTTTGTTCACATTGCAAAGCAGAGCTGCATTACGCACAAACATTAGAAGGTGAAGGTTTTATAGACTTTACAGGCTGGTATGCTTATAATGGAGGTGCACAATACCTTTGCCCAGCTTGCTACCGTTCTATGTTCAACAACAAATTAGAAGCACTTAGTGCCTTTTACGATATGGATGATACTGTTATGCAGTTTCTCAGCAATAGACCCTATTTGGTGCTTCTGGGTGTTATGGATGACATTTACAAGCAAGCCAAACGTGTTTGTGGCGATCTTTTGATTGGTAAGTTAAAGGCTCATGTTTATTTTGAACCCAACAGCCATGAATTCGAAGACTGTTTACAGTTGGAGATTCATACTAACACAACGGCAAAGCATGCCTTTGAATTGGACGATGAATTGTTAAACTATTTTATTTTATACGATGACAGTGTTAGGTCTAATATATCTTTTGCAGTTATAGGTGATCAAATTGACGCTGAATAATCATTATAATGGCGAAACCGGTTTCGCCATTGACACCTCTAAAGAAGTATTAGCGATATAGTTATTTTTATGACAAGGAGGCTGATATGTGTAAATTGTTTAACTGGAGGAAATGGCGTTATGTTGAACAAGAATATCCAGATACTTTTCTAGGAGAAAGAGTTGTAAAATCATATATTGGCTACCGTTTCAACGACAAAGTGGCGGAAGAACTATGTTGCTATCCTGAAGGAAGTTACTGGAGAAGGTTGTCCGAGGAGGGGAGGAAAATTCTGCTTTCAAAGGTGGTTCAAAAGGGCGACAAGTTTGTTCTTCGCATGAAAGAATAAAAGGAGGATTAAGAATAATGTATCGTTTCATCTATCGTGTTTTGATGAAATTTTATAGACTCATAGTTAGAAGAGATAGATGGTGTTTTAGGTGTGGTAACCCCATAGACTTATGTACATCCGAGATTTATGACCCCGTTGCACTAAATCCCAACAAACCACCCTTTTATTTTGAGTTATGTGCAGATTGCGGAAAGCAGATACATAAAACAATAAAAGATCTTATACAAGAAGGAGGCAGAGATGACAGTAATAAATGAGGAAGGAATCCTTAGCCTAATCAAATACTTTGTGGCCAAGCCAGAATCAATATTGAAAGGACTAGTCCGCAATTCCAGAAAAGCAAAGGCTAAAAATGTAAATATAACTATAAAGGATAATAAACTAATATACACAGATGATGGCAACGGAATACCGAACTATAAGTCGCTGCTTATCCTTGGAGAAACAGATTGGGATGACGAAACAGCAGAGAATGAGGTCCCAGCCAGTTTTGGTTTCTATTCATTAATTTCTAATGCCGAGTCAATAAACTTGAACTATGGGGATTTGGTTATTGACTGTCCACGTTTCTTAAATGATGCTCAATATAGATCAACAATATTTGATATTATAAAGAATCTACCAGTAAGAGAGGGCTTCCATTTTGAGGCTGTTTTGCTTCCCAATGTTAGCGTCTATAATACGGATAGCTTACGTTATTTTGAGGATATGAATATATATGTTAATGGGGATAAAAAGAATACAATTTCTACTAAGATAATTAAAGAGCGACTAAAGAACGAGTTTATTCACACTCAATATGAAGGTAATCATTTGTTTATAAGTAAAAACATCTATATTTATGAAGATAGCGAAGATATGGCAAATCTAAGGCAACTAATTATATACAAAGGAGAACCTATCTGTATAGCTGGTGGAGATACCTCATACCAAAATAATGACATAATATATATTATAAAAGAAGGTAACCCGCTTAATATACAATTACCCTTCCTAGACGGCGTAAAACAAGACGATAAGTACAGCAGATTTATAGAATTTTGCAAAGACGCACTGAGTTCGTATGTTCGGGAAGTAATTAAAAATAAAGACAAAGTTCACCTAAAAGAATTGTCGGTTTGCGCCGGCTATGATGTTGAGGTCCTTACAAAGGCGATACTAAACAACGAATGCGAAGGCCTTGTATTAGGATATACGAAAGAGCAGTTTTATGATAAACATGTAGATAAGATTTTGGTGCTAACTAAGCCAGAAAGAATTGAAGAAGTAGAAAGGGTATTGGGATCAAAGATAGTCGTATTGAAGAGGGGAAGTGATATTGAGATTGCTTCGAACAATGCACGTATTAGTATTTTGCATAAAAGACAGTTGTATTATCCAAAAGATGAAATCTATACCAAAGTAATCGAATATTTAAAGGGGGTAGATATTATTAATGTAAATAAAGTGATGTTTGATATACCTTTTATGTCGTATAACAGACTGGAAGATAATGAGTATATGATAGGAGTAACCCCGGAGTCGGTGTCTAGCCAGTTTCCGGTAATTATCTTGGTTAAAAATAAAGATAACATTGCTAATCTGTGGCCAGAGATAAAACATAGTAAAATGTTGTATGGGCATATACTAATCTCTGGTTCCATAGAAGAAGATATCAATTGGGCGGGGCAGATATATAATATAATCAATGATATAGACGAGTTTATCCGCCGAAAATATAGAGAGACAGAGTTTATTATAAGTAAAATATGGGATGTTATCGATAAGTACGGCTATAGCAAGAGAATCAGCAAGGAAAAACTGAAGTTATTTATTGAGCAAGAAATCGGAGGGAGAAATGAGAAAAGAGGAAGAAAAGAAGCTACTTAAAAGGGATGCTGAAAAACTTGAATACGCTACAGCGTCTCAAATAGAACAATATATAAAAGACAATAAAATTGAACATTTTGATGTTATAGGAATACTTAGGTTTATCAAGTTGTATACTAAGCACAAATTCCCGGTTCGTCCTACTAGAAATGAGTCTCATTTGGCTAAATGCCCTATGTGCGAAAAGGAATTCCGTACAACAAAACCCGGGAATAGGCATTATTGTAGTAGTTGCTCAAGTAAGGTAAAAAGAATGGAGTCAGGGATAGCATATTGTTAGAAATTTATGTTATAATAATATAATAGAGGGTTACACCCTCTATTTTTTTATTAAAGGAGGTAGTAAAGATGAAAGAGATTAAGTATTATGGTCTTTGTTATTTTGAAGGGCCCGATGTGAAAGACATATATTTTGCTAACAAAGAGAGCGCCTTTACCTTTGTAAGAAAAAAGGTGATTGCTCCGAGTAAGTTCCAGAAAATATTTATGAAAGATAATAAGATATTTGTGGTAAAATTTGTTCGTAATGAAGGCGAGTATATAAAATATGATGTAAGCGAAACTGACCCGGATGATATTACGTATAGATATGGGTTTATATATGAAATTGAAAGTATTATGCATTATGAGGCACAAGATGGGGAGCTTGTATTAAAGAATAGAAATGCAAAAATATATTTAAATTCCCAAAGGTGTCATACTGACAATGACTATTTATTCTATGATAAGAATATAGATATAACCTGTCCTGATCAATTTTGTACAGATTGGTATTTGGAAGAGAAAGATTTTTCAGGCAAGATGGATGGGACGTACAATTTCCCGTTCGTCGGAATTATAGTATTTACTGATATCAGCGAAGTAATAATTAGATTAATGGAGTAGGGAGATGAGTAATGACGATATTCTCCAATGCGATATATGTGGCAGCCCTGCCACGATAAATGTGCAGTCACTCTGGGCTAAATGGAGTATAGATAGTGAAGGCAATTTTTCCAAAGAACCAGAAATATTATATGATTTGAAGCCCGGAGCCGATATATATTATTGTGACGAATGTTACAAAAAGGAATTTTTAAGAGAAAGGAATAAATCCTAAAGGAGGTAGCCATGCAAGGTTTAGCTTTTATTGGGAAAATAATGGACATATCACCAATCCCAGATGCCGATAAAATAGTATCAACTACTGTAGTGTGTGGAAACGGTGGAAAATGGCGAACAGTAATGAGTAAAGACGAGGCTAGGACAGGAGGCAAGGTAGTCGTATTCCTCCACGATGCCATAGTGCCACAGCTTCCTCAATTGGCTTTTATGGAGAAGCACAAATGGAGAGTTAGGATATGTAGATTTAAAGGTGCTTTATCAGAAGCAGTCGCTCTGCCAGTAGAACAATTTCCCGAATTGGTCAACTATGATATAGGAACGGACGTAACTGAAATGTTAAAAGTAGAAAAATACCAGAAGCCAATACCTCCAAACGTACAAGGAGAAATAGAAGCCGCATTCCCGTCCGACATTCCTAAGACGGATGAAATATTATATCAAAAGCTCGAAAAAGGCTTCCTGGACGATATGCTCAGCAAACCGTTGTATATAGCTGATAAGTATGACGGGATGTCGGTTACATATTATTTGAAGGATGACCATTTCGGTGTCTGTAGCAGGAATTATGAACTCAAGCAGAATCCAAATAACATTATATTCAAACTTGCGGAGCAATATAAAATACAAAATGTCTTGAAAGCTATGGGCGGCAACAAAGCCATTCAGTGTGAGTTGATTGGAGAGAAGATCCAGGGGAATCCACTAAAAATAAAAGGAAATGATATAAGGGTATTTGATATATATGATATAGATGAGAGGCAATATGTGAGGGTTAACAAACTTATAGAATATTGCGATAAGTATAACCTTCCAATGGTAGCTATAGTAGCTACCGGTAAAATGCCGTTGGACGAGATAATAAAATATGCTAGTGGAGAATACAAAGAAAAACCGGGAATCACCAAGGAGGGTGTAGTGGTTAGGACGATAAATGAGGTGTATTCTCCAAATCTGGAGAGGTACAGTTTTAAGGTAATTAATCCGGATTATAGGGGGTAGTCAATGGAAGAGAAAGAAGTATCTTTAGAAAAAATAAAAAATATTGAATCGGTTTTAGCAGTAGTAGGTAAGATTATAGAAATTACTCCTATAATTGATGACATATTATTAGCCACAATAGATTGTGGCAAAGAAGGTATATGGCAATCCTTTATCTATAAGTACAAAGATGCTACCATTGCTATTAATACAAAAATTATAGTACTTATAGCTTCTACGGAAGATGGTAAAAAAGCTGCTGCTTTCTATGATGAGGAAATTCCTGCTGAATTACTTAATAGCGAAATTGGGACTGATGTGACTAAAATAATGGAGAAAAAAGTATTAGAGCAGGAATTTATAGACGAATATACTGGTATAAGAAAAATAATAGAATTGGAAAAGGGATATCAGGAATATCTGAGGACCATAAAGTCGAAAATTTCCTATTACACTTTAAAGGAGGACAAATGACACAACAAGAAAAGGAATATGTGAGGTTCCTTAGACAAAGCTACAAGAAGCCAAATGGGCTTCTTAAGGACCTAATCAAGAATAAGATAAGCTATTTGATGCTTGGTCCAAATTATGTTATAATAAGAGCAGAAGATAAACCCCTTGCCGATGTTATGGGGTACAAGGTAATCCATACAATATACAGAAAAATATCCCTGGCTAAACGAAAAAATAAAAAGGCATTTACATGGAGAGTGGCCGGGATGGATTTCGCGGAAAACCTGATTTAACAAAAGGAGGTAAGTATGCCGTCATTTATCACCCCGGAAAACATTCTGTGGACAAACATTCCCTTTATGGAGACAGGAAATTATGAAGCCGTGGTACGGGAGCTTAATAAATACGGCTTCAGTATGACGCCGTACGAAATAAAAGATTGGTATATAAAGACAATATTAAAAAAGACAATAACGGATGAATATTGGGAAGACGGGAGAAGATTTAATGGGGGTCATCGTCCCAAGAAGGAGGTTACTAATGGGGAGACAAAAAACCGAACCTATCGACAAATTCACTGATGACGAAATTAAGTCATTAGTAATTAAGATAATTAACTCAACTCCATTGGCCGGGGTCTTCTCAACATCGCAGAAGAAAAGACTTGCTAGGATAGCTGTTAATATGGTGAGGAAATATGGGCTGGATGCAGACTTAGATAAAGTAAAGGGAGAAGTCCAGTTTGGGGAGATGGTTGTACTTGATGTACTGTTACCCAAAATATTCAAATCAATTAAGAAGGAGAAAAATGAAACTGACAAAGAAAGACAAAGAAATGATAACAAAAATAGAAGAAGACATAAGAAAGAGCCGAGCCCCAGTACGGAAGCTACTGTCGGGCAAAACTGACTACCTTTATTGGGGTAAGACATATAGAGCAGTCCATCTGGATAAGGTTATTTTGGCATACATGGATGATTATGCTATATTCCATATCGCAGGTGGGGTAGCATTGGGTAAAAAGATAAAATCAGGAAAGTAAATATTTCAGCTAGTTTTATCTGAACTATGTGGGATGTAAAGAGTGAATACAATAAGAGAAAAGTCGTCAATGAGCAGTTTTATCTGAACTATGTGGGGACACAAAAACAATGGAGGTGTACTACGATGAGATTATGTATAAAATACAAAACGGATACGATACCGATACTATATCGCCATAGATTTATCGCCCTTATTAAAGAGGCATTATCCAACTCAGACTTAAATTATAAAAATTCAATCTACCCTGAGGAAGGGAGTGAGAAGTCAAAAAAGGCAAAACCATTCTGCTTTGCCGTGTCTATTAGTGGGAAGAGAGAGACAAAAAAGGAGCAATTTAGTCTTAGTGAAAACATAGAGATAAACGAGACTGTATTCCATCTGGATAAGAACAGTAGAGTCCTTTTTTACATCAGTTCGCCCGATTACTACTTCATTATGAACACGTATAATGGACTATTGAAAATAGACTCCTTTAAAATCGAAGACAAATCAATCATAAAACTTGATAAGATCCTGATGGCAAAAGAGAATAGAATAAAAAGGCAAGAGGTAATATTTAATACCCTGTCTCCTATTCTCATCGAGAATAAATCAGGTAAACCGATTCTACCCACAAAGGACGAACTGGAGAGCTTCAATAGAGAGATAAACGCAATTCAGACGAGGATTATAAAGGATTTGAGGGGTGATGGTTTGAAGGATGATTTGAGATTTGAACCGATACAGATCAAAAGACAAGTGGTAAAACACACATTAGGGGGCTTCAGAGAGAAGACCAACAAGCCATTTATGACACTTACCTGCACAGAAGGGGTATTCAAACTCAAAGGACATCCGGAGGATTTAAATTTCATCTATCAAACCGGCCTCGGACTCAGAACGGGACAGGGATTCGGAATGCTGGAGGTGATATGAGTGTATTAACTTTTACCTTAACGGGGAATTTCCAATATGATTTAGGCATATTGGGCCTCAAAAGAGTTCTAGATTTCTTTGAGGTCGAATATAGTAGTGACGAATATTCGATAACTATTCCAGATATAAATGTGTGGCCATTTATTGGATATTTAGGCTACATATATGGATACAAATATAGAGGGATAGAGAGCATAAAAAAGAAACTTAAATTAGATTTGAATGTAGATAATTTTGATGAATTTATAAAGTCAAAGAGAGACCATAATATTGATAACTTTCTTAGCGAATTAGAAAGTTATCTTGGTATTACCGAAGAAAAAGACAAAATAGATCTTGCCTCATATCCGGCGTTAAGTGTATTCAATACTTCCCATTTGAATGCTTTCAACCCAAGTTGTAAAAAGGACAAGATGTCGCTCTATAATATGTACATATCCAGATTTACCATCCCAGAAAGTGGCAATTCTGATGTATGTGATTTTTGCGGGCTATTTTCTGGATATCCATTAAATAGGACCAATTTCTTATATGCCCCGTCTGCGATGAACGAGGGGTGGTTTGAGGTGCAGGATTATAAAATATGTCTAGTATGTTCTTCTCTTAATCTGTTTTCAATATATGGGATGATAAATACAAAAGGTATAGATAAGATTCTTATCTATTCGTCAAATTTAGTAGACATGGATAATGACAATAAAATAATAGCAGACAACTTTGAGAATTGTTTTGTCAAATATATCGAAGATTTATATGCCAGTAGAAGGCCTGAAATAGAAATGAAGGATAAAACCTTTATATCAATATCAACAAATAATCAAAATCCTGAAATAGATTTTCTGCCACTTGAAAAGAAAACTTTGCAATTTATCATAGAAAATAAGCAACATATAGAGAGATTAAGAGAAAATAGTTTTGTTGGGAAGATAGATGATCTCGAAATCCACTGCTTTGGGGACACAATCAAAAGATTATTAAGCGGAGAAAGATTGTATAATTTAGCAGATTTTATAACTCTATGCACTATAAAGCAAGCTAGCGGGAGCAAGAATCTAAAGGGCTTTGACAAGAAAGCAATTATAGCAACATATACTATTCTTAGATTATCAATTAAACAACAAGGAGGATATATGAGTGAAAATGTTTTAGATGAATTTAAAGAATTCGGAGAAAAGATAAGAGTGAAGTTATACTCTGAGAAGAACTATAATACTGCTAAAAACAAGGCGATATCCTTTGCCTCAAGTATTAGAGATGCTGTAAACGAAAGTAAAGAGAGATTTATGGAGGTA
>Ga0078972_1012998_pt1 | contig 13998 bp, 9 predicted proteins | sample YelNatPaOPGAMG01_FD_67568 | JGI IMG/M metagenome (GOLD analysis project Ga0078972, IMG submission 67568) | Hot spring thermophilic microbial communities from Obsidian Pool, Yellowstone National Park, USA - OP-RAMG-01 (SPADES assembly) (version 2) | ecosystem: Environmental > Aquatic > Thermal...
GATCCTGAACACGGAGTAATACTCGGTGCCCCAAGTATAGAATTTCTACAAAAAGGCATACATTGGCTTGGTGTCGTAAATATAGAGAATTTACTTTAGGAGAGTTAATTACACAAACTTATAGCGGTTACACAAACACTCATTGACAATCTATATACCGTCGACTTGCTTTGTATTTATTACGTTTTAATTAGACCCAAAAATGAAATCTACCAAGTATGCTTAGAAAAAATTCGTATCCAAACATAGGACACCCACGATTCCATTCACTTTGTTAAACATCATTCATCACCTTTAACAAAGTTTCCATCCGCCCGCTCCGTATCCTGCCCACAACGGGGTGCTGCAGTGGGTAGGGAGGCGTAGTAGCTGTTGAGCACGGCTTTTATTTTGTATTTGTTTAGTTTTTTTGGCATTAGTCTGCCGTACTCATCGGTATTGTGGAGTTTATCCCTCAGAACATCTGAGGTGTATCTTAGCTCTAAGTTGTATGCTGCGTTTGAGTCTGCATTGGACTCATAGCCGCAGTTAGCACACTTAAAGCTTTCTTGTGTTTTTCTGTTATCTTTTGAGATAAAGCCGCATTTAGGGCAAGTCTGTGATGTATAGTGGCTTGGAGTTATGTGAACACGTATGCCGTGTTTTTCGGCTTGTCTTTTAAGTAAGTCTTTTACTTTAGATAAATGTAAAAGTTTGGATAATCTAGAATAAGATATGTCAAATTCTTCATTAATGCCAAATTTGCCAGAAAGGAGTAGATTTTCTATTACTATGTCGGTTATGTTTTGAGAGCTTAAATATTGAATAAGCTTGTGGATAAGGAGTGATACATACCACTCCAGCTGTCTGTGAATCTTTTTAAGTTTTTGTAACTGTCCATTAGTTAAGTTTTGGTAGCCTATTTTGTCTAACTCCTTGAGTGCTTTTACTGTGTTCTGCATGTAGTCTCTATTGTAGTCTAAAACAAAATTGTCTGATAAACTAGCAAAGTTGTTCTTTAGGTTTAAATCCATGCCTACAGCCTTGTTGAAAGGCTTAAAATGCGGTTTATCAGCTTCGCAGGTAGTGGCTATGTTGATTTTGGATGGGTTTTTGGAAGATAAGTTGATAGTAAACTCTTTAGCAATAAGCTTTTTATTATTGTGGTAAAAGTCATTGTGCTGAAGAGGTAGTCTGTATTCTGCAGACTATAATCCTGTCAAGTCTTTTATATATTTTTTTACGCAGCACCTTGTTTTAGAGCATAACTTTCCTCCCATAATGTATTGTGTACCAAACAGGCACGGATAATCCTTATAAGCTTGTTCATGCATGCAACTATACATAAATGCCAACTTTCAAAAAATACCTCCTAAAATTTTTTTCTAACTAATGTAAAAAAGTGCAGGTTGGAAAAACCTGCAAAAAAATAGCTTTAAGCTACTGAATTTTTTACATTAAGTTGTCTACGAACTTTTCTTTTTATTTTTTCAAGCATATTAAAAAAATATTTTTCATTTTTAATTTTATATCTCTTAAAATTTTTAACCAAAAACAAAATTTGCAAATTATTAATTCTCTCACCACGCTTTATTTTTTTCTTAACTATAAAGTAAATATACTGCTCAATAGGAGACATATGATACGTTTCAATTGCTTTAATACGATCTCTTTTTAATAGGTTACGTAAAAAGAATTTAGCAATTTCTACATCACGCTTCATAGCTAAAGCATCTAAAAACCTTAGATATGAAATTTCTGTTTGCAAATCATCATCAACCTCTTCCTGCATGTCATCATCTTCATAATCAAAATCTTGGTTTTGAGTCTGAATTTCAGCGGTTTGGACTATAAAATCTAAAAGCCTTTTTGATAAAATACCAATTTTAAATAGCCTTAGAACTAATACCGCTGGCAGTTGAATATAGTTTTTATCAAGAAATGTCTGTATAGCATCAAAATCTTTTTTAGTTAGAAAATTCTTTTTTTTCATTTACTATCCTCCTTTGTTTCAATTTTTTCAAAACCCATAATATTACTTTCTATCTTTTCAACCTTTTTATCATCTTTAAGTTTTTCATCTATTTTTTTAGGTTGAGTATCTAAATTACTAGTAATTTCAACATTGGGGATATTTTGCGAATTTACTGGCATTTGAATAGGAGTTTGCGGTAGGATAACCCCACCGCTGTTATCAAGTAAATTAGATGATGCTACAGCAAAATTAAGCATTTTATTGTAAGTGTCTTTTGAATTTGATGAAGCAAAGGCATTAAGAATACTAGTAAAAAATAGTTTTTTCATATTCACTTTATTTATTTTTTCAATCGCTTCAGCAACATCATCAGAGACTTCGACTTTAACACGAATGACAACATCCATATTCTTCCTCCATTAAATTTAAATTACGTATCGTTCTCTGGGCTTTCAGCATACTTAATAAATCCCAAAACATTTGCGTAATCTGGTTTATCAGGTACAAATATGCCTTCTTTTTCTATAAAGTTTTTATCCAAATAATACGCTCCGCCGCCAGCAACTATTAGAGTATCAATTGATTTAAGTAATCCCTTAAAATCAGTGTTATCAAAAACATCAGCAAGAACCTTTTCGGTGTAATTAAGCTTAAGCTTTACTATATCCTCAGAAAGGTCATATTCTTTTCTTCCATATTTAATTTTGCCGTGATTTAAAAGTATCTCATTTGCTAAATATTTGTTTATTTGATCATTGTACTTTGCATAAAATATTTTTGCCACATTGCTTGCCAAAATAACAGCACCTTTATCAACAAGCCCAAAGGATTTATCAACCGACAGCATACCATCTTCTACAACAAGCACATCTATAGTGTTAAATCCAACGTCAATTATAGCTGCATTTTTTGGCTGGTCGCAGTAATACCAAATTCCAACACCCTGAGGTACAACAAGAATTTTGTTTTCAAAGTACTTTCCATTAATAAGAAATTTAGAACAAGAATTTTTTAAATTATTCTTGTGTGTTTTGTAATCGGCAAGCGACAAAGAAACGCATATCGTTGAAATCTCTGGGAATTTTAACTTTTTCATAATGTGATACAAAAAGGCAGGGCTGTATTTCACAAGAAAGTGAGGAGAATTAGGCAAAATAAACTGAGGAGAGTCACTAGCTGATTCTGCAACATAATAGTATTCACCGTTATAAAGAACTAAATCGCTTTGACCTATCCCAACATAACTTTTTACAGCATGCGAAATTAAGCTAGGAAATTTACCTAAAGTATCACAATAAGCAAACTTTGTGTGACCATAACCAATGTCCGTCGCTAAAATCTGAGTCATAACAAGTACCTCCTATAATTTTTTACAGGTTTTTCAACCTGCTACTTAATGTAAAAAAGTGCAGGTTGAGAATCAGTTTTTAACATCTCTCAGCAAGAAGTCTCCGTCTTCTATAAAATGGAGATGAATTACTTTTGGCAAAATATTTTAGTGTAGGGTTGAAACAACCCAATGTTAAGCCTGTGGAGATAGGCTCTATGGATGACCGTAAGGTTACTACCTTACCTAAAAAGCACCCTATCGCTGAAGTAGGAAGCCACCTCTTCTATAAGCGGGGGTAGTTCACCATGTAAAAAAATACATTTTGTCGAAATCAAAAATGTCAATTTTGGTCGAAATGTATATAATATAGTTTGTTTATAGTTATGTCGATTTTGTAAAAATCATTTTTGCTAAAATGTAAAAATGATTGCAAGATATTGCTATTAAAATAAACATATCCTAAGATATAAGTAATTTAGTTACTATGATTTTTAAGGTAAAAATACATCATTTTTGTAAAAAGATTTATAACATTTTTTGAGAGTTTTAAAAACAAAAAAAAGACGATTCTAGTGCTGTTTTGTGGCTTTTTAGTTTTTACATTTTAAACAAGATTATTATAGTTATGGCTGTTTAGTAAAAATAGTGTCTTTGACATTAACTAAAAATAATATAATATCATTCTAGAAAAGTTTAGTGTAGGCCCTGAATTTTTTAAAAACAATTCGCGCTATAAGTTCAGGGAACTAACACATTTAAACTTATACATTTTTATTTAAAGTTAAGGAGGTTGGTGCATATGTTTTGGCTGTCAACTATTTTACGGAAAAGATTTTTTATACTAGTCTATCTTTGCGCATTTTTAATTATCTTTTTAAACGTCAACATGTCTAGAGCTGAAAATTATCCAACAGAAAAACAAAAAGCACAACTTCAAGAATCTCTAAGCAATCAAACCAAAAAAATTCAAGAAAACTTAGAAAAAATACAACGGTTGTCAAACGCTCAAAACAGTAATGAAACTTCAGCTAAAGTACAATCCCAAGAATCTATACAGCACACCTCTAAAAAACCTGAATGGGACGGAGTTTACATAGTTGACAATAAAGGAGAATATAAAAGCTTAATTCCTCTTTCTGGAATGAAATCTAGTAAATTACAAAAAGGAAGTTTAACAGGAAAACGATACATCACTATTACAGTATTACCTCAAGAGGTTAATCATTTCTCTTGGGAAAATTTTAAAGGATTTTTCTTTAAAGGACAAGAGTTAATTCAGGAAATAAGAGTTCACAAACTTGAACCTGTATTATTGGGAAAGATTTTTTCTTTTTTATCGGGAGCCCCTGGAGGAGTACAATACAATGCTGAAGACTTAGGAAATAATCTTTATGCATCAAGCATGAGGTGCAACACAAACTCTGATTCTGCTTATTGTGAATTTAACAATAAAGAATATATAAAAAATTATCTAGGTGGTACATCTTCATCCTTTTGTATGTTGATAATTGCTGGAGAATCCCCAGAAAAAGGTGGTAAAATGTATACTATATGCTTTGCAGAATAATTATTTTCGGAGATATCAAGTTTGTAGGTAAACTTAGCTATTTTCTTTTTTTGGCAGTACCACCAAATTAATATATTTATCTTGTGGTAAGTTATATCTGTAGAGAAGATGTAAAAAATAATCAAATATTAGTTTAAAGTTTAAGCTCTAAAAAGATCATAAATGTTTTAAAAACATGGTCTCACAAAAAACTTGACAAACTGGTTGAAAATATGTGTTATATAAGAAATTAAGCAATAAGGAGTTTTGCATGCAAACAACCGATCTAACCTTTATAACAAATCAAGGTGGGCAAAGTTTGCTTGAACGATTTAAAGTATTGATAAAAGACGCTGAGTTTTTTGACTGCCTTGTGGGTTATTTTTACACAAGCGGATTTTATAAACTCTATGAGCCACTGAAAAATACTAAAAACATCAGAATTTTGATAGGTATCGGTACAGATCAGCAAATTCACGATTTGATTAGCAGTTATGAAATAAAAGAAGAATACTCCAAAGAAGTGGTCAAGAAAATTGAAGAATCAGAAGACAACCAAGAAACAGAAGAAGGTATAATACTTTTTAAGGAGTGGCTTCAATCAGGCAAAATCCAATTAAAAGCATACCCAGAAAAAAACCTCCACGCTAAATTATACATAATAACTTTTGCAGAAGGCGATAGAGATAGAGGGCGCGTCATTACTGGCTCAAGTAATTTTAGCGAATCTGGTTTAGTGGATAATTTAGAGTTTAATGTGGAGCTGAAAAATGCCAGTGATTATGAATTTGCAAAAGAAAAATTTAATCAACTATGGGAATCAGCCATTGATGTAAGTGAAGACTATATAAATACAGTTACAAAGAAAACATGGATAAGGGATGATATATCGCCTTATGAACTTTATTTAAAGTTTTTATACGAGTATTTTAAGCAAGATTTAGAAGAAACAGGTGAGTTATACAACTTAGAGCTACCCGATGACTTTAAGAATTTTGAATACCAAAAACAAGCTGTTTTAAACGCAAAGCGCATTTTAGAAGAATACGGCGGAGTTTTTTTATCTGATGTTGTAGGTCTTGGCAAAACATATATGGCTGCTATGCTTGCATCTCAACTGGATGGAAGAACACTTATTTTAGCTTCACCTGTATTGATCGACACCAGAAACCCCGGTTCATGGCCAAATGTATTTAGAGATTTTAATTTAAAATTCGACGCAGAATCAATTGGCCAGCTAAAAAATATAGAAGAAAAATATAATTTAGATAAATACAATAATATAATAATAGACGAATCCCACAGGTTTAGGACAGAGACCACTATTTCTTACGAGCGCCTCTCAGAAATATGTCGTGGCAAAAGGGTAATATTGGTTAGCGCAACCCCATACAACAATTCTCCAAAAGATATACTTTCTCAGATTGCTTTATTTCAAAAAAGGAAAAAAAGCACTATACCGGGTTTACCAAACTTGGAAGCCTTCTTTAATAAGTTAGAAAATAATCTTAAAAATATTAACAAAAAAGATAACTTTATAGAGTACGTAGCAACTGTAGAAGAAAATGCGCGCCAAATCAGAGAAAAAGTCCTAAAATACATCATGATAAGGCGCACAAGAAGTGAGATTGAAAAGTATTTTAAAGAAGATTTAGAAAAAAACAAACTTAAATTTCCTCAAGTAAACGATCCCCAAGCACTGTATTACGAGTTAAATGAAAAAGAAGATAAAGTTTTTGATACTACAATAAAACTTTTGACACAAAACATAAGCTATGCAAGATACACGCCTTTGCTGTATTTAAAAGATTTAAGCCAGGTTTCGCATCTTGATCGATCAGGCCAGAAAAACATGGGCGCTTTTATGAAGGTACTGCTTGTAAAAAGGCTTGAGAGTTCTTTTTATGCTTTTAAGCTTACAATCAATCGCTTTGTAGAAGTTTACAAAAAGTTTATAAGAGAGTTTTCTAAAGGCAATGTGTATATTAGCAAAAAATACTCAAACAAGATATTTGATTACATAGAGGAAGGAAACGACGAAGGCATTCAAGACCTTATAGACCAAGATAAAGCCCAAAGGTATTCAAAAGAGGAATTTAGAGAGGATTTTGAGAAGAAGCTAGTAAATGATTATAGGACCTTTTGCCAAATAAAAAAGATGTGGAACGGTATAAACCATGACCCAAAGATTGAAAAACTTATTGCTGAACTTAAAACGAATAAAAATTTAAAAAATAAAAAGGTTATTATATTTACAGAAGCTCAAGCTACAGCAAATTATCTAAAAGGCAAAATAGAAGAATCGCAAATTGCCAAACCATTGGTTTTTAGTGGCTCTTCGAGTGAAGAAGTAAAAAAATTCGTTATAGAAAACTTTGACGCTAAAGCAAAACACAAAAAAGACGAGTACAATATATTGATTTCAACAGATGTTTTATCCGAAGGCGTAAATCTTCACAGATCAAATATTATTATAAACTATGATATCCCATGGAACCCTACAAAAATGATACAGCGCGCAGGCAGAATAAACAGGATAGATACAAAGTTTGATGAGTTGTATGTGTTTAACTTCTTCCCCACAAGACAGTCAAACAATCAAATCCAACTACAGGAGATAGCCCAAGCAAAAATCAATGCATTTTTAACACTGCTTGGCGAGGACGCGGCGGTATTAACAGAAAATGAGCCTATTGGTTCACACGAGCTGTTTGGCAAATTAACATCTAAATCCACAATTACAGGCGAAGAGGACCCAGAAAACAGCGAGCTTAAGTATTTAAGCCTTATACAAGACATTAGGAAAAACAACCAAGAATTATTTGAAAAAATCAAAGAACTACCAAAAAAAGCAAGAAGCGCTAAGTACTGCACTCAGCAGGACTTTCTTGTTACTTACCTAAGAAAATCCAAAGAAGATAAACAACAAGGCAAAATAGAAAAGTTTTACTGTGCCAAAGACAATGAATCTAACGAAATAGATTTTATTGAAGCTGCAAAGCTTCTAGAAAGCACAATTGATGAGAAAAAAGCAGATATCCCTAAAAAAGTTTTTTTTGATTTACTTAATCTCAATAAAGCTAAATTTTCAGAAGCTGTAAAAAATCGAGATGAAACTAACCCCAAAGGAACTAGAGATAAATCAAAAAAGATAATGAAATATTTAAAATTTATTAAATCAAACAGCGCTATTCTTACGGATACACAAGAAGAATTTATTAGAAAACTATCAGAGGCATTAGAAAACGGCTCAATACCTAAAATGACTTTAGATAGAATCTTAAAATTTATTGAAAACCTCAAAGAACAAGCAGAAAACCCACTACAAATTTTAGGGGTTATTCAAAACACTGTTCGAAAAAGATTGCTTTTAGATCATTACGCGCAGGATTCTTTAGAGGGTGAGTATGAATCTGAAGTCATTTTATCTATGTATTTTAAGGGGGCTTAATGAAAGAGGATGAAGCCAAAAGACTTATACGCAGTACTTTTGAAAATCAATTTGATGAAAACAATTTTAAACGATTTATTGCCGAAGTCCTAAAGCGTGTTGATGGATCAAAAGAGTTCTTTAGTTCAAAAATTTCCGTACATAGTGAGTTTGAAAACTATGTAAATAATTATAAACGCATAGGTCAATACAAAACAGATAAACAAGAGATTATAGATGTCCTAATTGTTTATTTAAAGAATGAAACCACGCTTGAGCGTGCAAGATCCGCTCAGAGAAATTTTATCAGATGGTATCTAAATGGTGGAAAGGACAATAAATTAAGAGATGCAGCACTTGTGGCTTTTGTTGTAAAAGGCAGCGACAACTGGAGATTTTCATTTGTCAAAATGCAATATAGTATTGGTCAAAATGGAAAGATTAAAGATGACACAACCCCTGCCAAAAGATACTCTTTTATTGTTGGAAAAAATGAAAGCAGTCATACAGCACAAAGCAGATTTTTACAACTGTTAACTCTAGATAAAGAACCTTCATTAGCCGAGATAGAAGATGCGTTTAACGCAGAGAGAGTAACTGATGAATTTTTTGATAGGTATAAAGTATTATTCATAAAAACTGTAGACGAAATAGAAAAGATTAAAGAAACCACTTCGACAATAAAAAATGAGTTTAACAGTAAAAATATATCTACGGTTGATTTTGGGAAAAAACTATTAGGTCAGATTGTTTTTATTTATTTTTTACAGAAAAAAGGCTGGCTTGGAGTTGAAAAAGGCAAACCGTGGGGCTCAGGCAGTAAACAGTTTTTAAGGGATCTTTTTGAAAAATCTAAAGCTAAAGAGAAAAACTTTTTCAATAGCTATTTAAAGTATTTATTTTATGACGCATTAAACAATGAACGATCAAACCAAGCAGATCCATCTTATTACGAGTATTTAGACTGCAGGATACCTTTTTTAAACGGTGGTTTATTTGAACCATACAAGGATTATGATTGGAAAAATATAGATTTAATGATACCAAATGAGCTGTTTTCAAATCAAAGCAAAGATGGGATATTGGATGTCTTTGACTTGTTTAACTTCACTGTGAAAGAAGACGAGCCTCTCGAAAAAGAAGTAGCAGTAGACCCCGAACTTTTAGGTAAAATTTATGAAAAGCTAAATGCCATAAGAGAAGACAACTTTGAAGAATACAAAAAAGCCGCAAAAGGCAAAGAAAGCGAGTTTAATAAAAAATATGGGGTTTACTATACACCCAGAGAAATAGTTCATTTTATGGCTCAAAGCGTATTAGTTGAGTATTTATATGATAACCTCAAAAGTCAAAAGCAAGAATCGGAAAATTTGAAAGAAAGTATAGAGCACTTTATTTTCAATTCTGACAAATTTAGCGGAAATGATCTTAAAGCATTAGAAACTCTTGAAAAAAAAGAAGAGCAAAAAAACTCTAAAATATCGGCTTTTATAAAAGAAAACGCAAAACCAATAGACAATCTTTTAGAAAATGTAAAAATAATAGATCCAGCTGTAGGCTCTGGTGCTTTTCCTATAGGACTTATGCATGAGATTGTAAAAGCAAGAGAAATTTTGCACAATCTATACTTTAAAGATACAAAAAAGACGGCTTATGATTTTAAAAGCCACTGCATCCAAAATAGTCTTTATGGTGTAGATATAGACAGTGGCGCTGTAGAAATTACTAGGCTTAGATTTTGGTTGTCACTTGTGGTAGATGAAGAAGATTTAACTCAAATAAAGCCACTACCAAATTTGGATTATAAACTTGTTGTAGGCGATTCTCTTGGCCAGGGGATAAACGTAGGTTTAGCTAATATTAAAAGTCTTGAAAAATTAGATTACTTAACCGATAAATATCCTACCATAACAAATTTCGAAGAGAAAAAAAAGCTAAAACAAGAAATAGATAAAATCATTAATAAACTCACTGGAGACAAAAAAGAGTTTGATTATTATGTTTATTTCTCAAAAATTATGCGAAACGGAGGGTTTAATATTGTTATAGGAAATCCTCCGCACGGTGCCGATATTAGCAGATATAAAAAAGATTATATAGAAAACAATTTTTCATTTTTTGAAACCCGAAAAAACTCTGCGTCTTTATTTATAGAAAAGGGTATTAAACTTTTAAAACCTGAAGGAATTCTTGCATATGTAATACCAAAATCTATTACCTTTGTTGAAAGCTGGGAAAAAACAAGAAAATTCGTATACAAACATAATAAGCTAATTGTTCTAATTGATATAACAAAAGCTTTTGAAAATGTTAAACTCGAACAAGTTATATTAATAAACAAAAAAGCTAAAATGGGCTCTTATTTCTATAGAGCGGGTGATTTTTGGGATAAGAAAATAAAGATTAATACTAAAATAAAAACTGAAGTTGCTGATGAATTAGAAACTATCCCTATCTATACAGATGAAATAAAACTAAATATTCTTAAAAAACTTTTAGGCGGTAGCGTAAAACTTTATTCCATATCAAAAACTTTTAGGGGTTTGCCTTACCAAAATAAAATTTCAGGAGATGGTTATCCTATATTAAGAGGAAGAAATTTAAATAAGTATATGATTTATAGAGAAATTGATAAAATAAACATCCCTGAATCGGATTTCAATAAGCTTAAAATTAAACGATTAATGATACCAAAAATAATCTCACAAAATATTGTTGCACATATCATGAACCCGTTTGATAGAATAACCATAATGGCAACTTATGACAAAAAAGGTTTTTTGACGCTCGACACTGTGATGAACACATTTTTAACTGACAAATCTTTCTCTTATGAATATATTCTTGGAATTTTAAATTCTCGATTGGCTGAATGGTTCTATTATTGGTTTGTATATAACAGAGCAATAAGAACAATGCATTTTGATGAAAGTTACATTGGTAAATTACCAATTAAGAAAATCACTTCCCAAAACCAACATATAGCTGACCAAATATCTGAGCTTGTAAGCAAAACACTCGCCATCGCCCAATCTCGAGGCTACGTAAACAACCAACAAAAACAAATAAAAGTATTCGAAAAACAGATAAACAGTCTGGTTTATCAGCTTTATGATATGACTGAAGATGAGATTAAAATAATTGATGTAGGGCCTAATGGATAAAAATCAAGTTGATACCACCTTTGGGATTTTAGTCGAAGAAATTGAAAAAATTTTCGATGTAATTAGAAAAGACATAGAAGATGCTGCCAAATTACGAGACTTTGATAAAGTAAACTCTTTATATCATATCTTCAGTTTGAGTTTGTAATATAGACATACAGAACACCTAAATAAAGTGCAATTTTGCAGTTTACATGCAGTGTCTAGATTAAAAAACAAACAAAACAAACGTTAAACAAACACTATACTTATAAACAAACGAAACAAACATAAACAAACGATTCTAAAACTTTAGATTGATTGCTAAACAAACATAAAAAAATGACTAGACATGTTCGTTCTAAAACTCTCATATCGCTAATTTAAATAGCCTTGGTGGCTCTTTGGAGTGGTTCATAGTAAATTTTATCATCTAAATGATTTTGCAAAAATACAAATGCTGTTAAAACAAGCTTTTTTAAAAAATCGTGTTCATATTTGACCGACATTGATTTCAATGGTTGGTTTTGGTTGATAAAACAAAAATATCAAATGTTTTTGTTTGTTGTGTTTAAATCTATCAAACACATTTAGGTGTTTCGTTTTTTGTAAATGTAATGCGAAGGATTAAGTTGTTTATCAAAAAACATAAAAAAATAAAAAACTTATTTTTATGCGGTTTTGGTTATTCTAAAAAAATTAATCAAGCGGTTAACCTTTCGCTTTATATGTAAAAGGCAAAAATACAAAAACGAGAAAGGGTATAAATAGCGAAAATACAAAAATAAAAATAAATACCAAAGATTTACTCAATTTTTTGGCCCATGTGGATCAATTTTAATTAGCCTTTTAAATAATAATTGCCTAAAAAATCTTAAATGACTAAATAAGCTCGATTAAAAAGCATAATCAACTACATTCTACCAAAGTAATTACATAAAACTCAGTCAATAGAGTAAAGAAAAATGAAAATATAATCATATCATTCGGAAGTTAGGGAGTTTTTTGTATTTTTGTAATTATCTTTCACTTATTGTTTTTTAAGTAATCTAAATAAACACTATAAAACTTTTCTGTACCACCTCCAAAAATCTTTATATGTTTAGAAAAGTTAATAATACTATTTTCTGCTTCTTCTACACGATTTTCAAGTTTTTGAATCAATTTTCTCAGTTCTTCTCTCCTTTTTACCATTTCTATCATTTCATCTCTAGTAATATCCCAGATTCTTGCAATTAAACTTTCGTTAGCTGATTCAAGAGTAGAAGAGATGAATTCTTTTATAGAATTCTTTGTAGTAACGAAAACTATTTCGGCATTTTTTGAAATAACTAAGGAATTTACCAAAAAAGAATTTAAATGATAGTCGTTTAGCGAAGTCCCTATTAAAACAATTGAATTTGCTTCACTTATGTCCTTTGAAATTCTATGTATATAGCCTGCAAATGGATTTTCAGAAAATGCGTCAATTTTATCTAGCCCAGTAATTAGGTATCTATTAAAATGCATTCCTTTTGCGCCTATTCCTACACATGGATTTGATGGTGATGATGCAATAGGAAAACAATACTCAAATCTCTTTTTTTGAGCATCTTTGTAATTCTTATGGTAAAATTTCATTGGTGAATTTAGATCTTCACCAGGAACAAAACCTACATGACCATGAAAAAAAGCCAAAACATTTTGAGATTGAAAAAATTTTTGTTTATCAAATTCATTTTCATTATTATCTTCAAATCCAGTTTCAAACCTTTTGTTTTCTTTCAAAGACAAAGATTCGTATAAGAGCGGATCATAGTTTAATGAGTAGATGTTAATTGATTCAAAATGTTTTTCGAGAAGTTTAGAGTAAAATTCTCTATTTATATCCTTAATTTCTTCTTTTCTTTCTTCTTCTATTTTATTCCATGAATCTAGTATATATTCAATTATTAATTCTCTAGCTAAAAACGGAACATACTCTCAACCATTAGGGTTAGTCGAAGTATAATAATTATAAGGATTTTCGTGTTTTTGGAAAAAACTTACAAGTGTTGTATCAATGTTAGCTATCTCATAATCATTATGCGCTTTATAATATAAAGATACTTTATCTAATAAATGAATTAAATATTCAAAATTAATTTTATCTTTATAAAAACTATTTTTTTCTAATATTTTTTTTATTTTACAAAGAACGTTTGTAATATCACAATCATTAATATTAATTTCACTATTATTTCCTTTTTCTTTTTTTTCTTCTTTAAATTTTTCTATAATATTTTTCCACCGGCATGGATCCAACAAAGCGTTTGTTAGTTTTTCTGTTGTTAAGTTGGGTATAAAAGGGGATGACCCGCCAGCACCAACAAGAAATACTAATTTCTTTTTTTCTTTCTTTTTAAAAATAAAACACATCTATTGCCTCCAATTTAGAATCAATTTAAAATGCCTAGGTATTTACAAAAAATTTTTTATCTTAACTATATTCCTTTGTCAAGTTAAAAGATTCTAAGGATATAATTTAAAAAACGATTTTACCATTTCTACAATCTATCTTAAAATATACCGGCTTCAAAAGACACTTGTATCTCAAGCTTTCGTAAAATATGTAAA
>Ga0078972_1004082_pt1 | contig 13997 bp, 16 predicted proteins | sample YelNatPaOPGAMG01_FD_67568 | JGI IMG/M metagenome (GOLD analysis project Ga0078972, IMG submission 67568) | Hot spring thermophilic microbial communities from Obsidian Pool, Yellowstone National Park, USA - OP-RAMG-01 (SPADES assembly) (version 2) | ecosystem: Environmental > Aquatic > Thermal...
TTGAAACTAAAATAGTTACTAAAACTGGAACAATTCATTTTCAAGAGTATTTAGTTAAAAGAAAAGCTGAAGATGAAGTTCTTGATGTTAAATTTGATGGTGTAGAAAAAGCTGAACCATGCATGGAAGCTCTTGAAGCTATTGAAAATTCTGAAGGCATAATTATTTCTCCAAGCAATCCAATAGTAAGTATAGGTCCAATCTTAGCTGTGAAAGGATTCAAAGATGCTTTAAAAAATTTAAAAAATAAAGTTATTGCGGTAACACCATTAATTCAAAATGCCCCGGTTAAGGGACCAGCAGATAAACTAATGAAGGGTTTAGGATTAAAAGTTTCAGCTTATACCGTTGCAGAATTATATAAAGACTTTATCGAATTCTTCGTTTTGGATAAAAGAGATTTAGCATTAAAAAATGAAATTGGAAAGCTCAACGTTAAAGTTATCGTTACAAACACTTTAATGAAAAGTTTAAAAGATAAAGTTGAACTATCTAAAGTTATTTTGAAAGCTCTAAAAATACAAATACAAGGGTGAATCATAATGAAAATTACTTCTAAAAAAATAGCTTTCATAGGAGTTATGGCTGCTTTAGGAAATTTGCTTGGTTTTATTCCATTAAAAATTCCTTCTCCAACTCCAACAGTTAATATAGAGCTTCATTTTTCTCAACTCCCTCCTTTATTTGTAGCTTTTTCGTTAGGTGCGATTCCAGGTGCTATAACAGGCTTTTTAAGTTTGATTGCTGTTACAGCAGTTTATATAAGAAATCCTTTAGTTCCTTTTGGCAATATGATTTTAGCTGGTGCAGCTGGTTTAGCTGCAAAAAAATTTAAACCTATCATTGCTGGGTTAATAGGCGAAATTGCTGAAACACCATTTTTATGGTTTAGCATTTTATTTTGGTCAGGTATAGTTTATAATGTTCCCTTTAAAATTTTAATCCCTATAGCTGCTTTAATAAATATTAAAGCTTTTATTGAGGTTTTTATTTCCTCATTCGTTGCAAGCATTTTGTTAAAAAAGAAAGAGATTAAAGCAGCTTTAAAATCAATTAAGTAAAAGTAAGCTTATGAAAGTTTATGTAATACTTCCTGTTAAAAATTTATCTCAATCTAAAACTAGGCTTTCTTCAATTCTTAACTCTAAAGAAAGAGAAGCACTTAGTTTAATGATGCTTAAAGATGTTTTAAAAGCTTTATCTTTGGCTAAAAGAATTAAGGAAACAATTGTTGTAAGCTCAGACTTAACAGTGTTAAATCTTTATAAAGAATTTGGTTTTAAACCCCTTATGGAATCTACTAAAGAAAACTTGAATTCAGCCATTAATGAAGCTGTACAGTTTAGTTTAAGCAGGGGGGCTCAAGCAGTTTTAATCTTACCTTCAGATATTCCTTTGGTGAAACCTAAAGATATAAACACTGTCATTAATGAATGTGATGAAACACCATCAGTTATTATTTCCCCTTCTAAAAGAGGGGATGGCACAAACGCTTTGCTTCTTTATCCACCTACAATCTTAAATGTTGCTTATGGAGAAAACAGTTTTAACATTCATGTTGAAAGAGCCTTAAAGGCTGGAGCTAAATTAAAAATAATTAAACTTTCTGGAATTGCTCTTGATATAGATACTATAGAGGACCTTAAGGAATTAATCAAGCTTGGAGACAATACTTTAACTAAAAATTTTTTAATTAAATTATGTTTTTCATTTAGGATTTAGTTAAAACTTTAGTCTTTCCATTTTTTTCTCCCACATAAACTTCATCAACCATTTTTAAAAATAAGCCTGTTTCAATTACGCCTGGGATCATCTTCAATTTATAATTGATCTCCTCAGGATTATTTAGCTCATCAAACTCAACATCTAAAATAAAGTTTCCATTATCTGTTATTATTGGACCTGCTTTTCTTAAACCTTCCCTTAATTTTGGTTTTCCTCCGATTTCCACTATTTTCTCTATTGTTGCTTTGATTCCAAATTGCATTACTTCTAAGGGTATTGGATGCGTAATTTTTTCTGTTAATTTTTCTTCATCAACTATTATTATCAACTTCTTAGCGGATGAATCAACGATTTTCTCTCTTGTTAAAGCTGCGCCACCCCCCTTCACTAGATTTAAAGTTTTAAGCTCTACTTGATCAGCTCCATCCACAGCTAAATCTAGTTTTGGATATTCATTTAAAGAGGTTAATTTTATTCCTAAAGATGCAGCTTTAAGCTCAACTTGTGTGGATGATGGAACTGCCAATATATCAAGCTCTTCAAGCTTTATTTTGTAAGCTAATTCATTCATAAATAGCTCCATTGTTGTTCCGCTGCCTAACCCTATTACAAAACCATCTTTAACCTGTTTTAAAGCTTCAAGGGCAGCAGCTTTTCTAGCATTTTCCTTCCAGCTCATTCTCTCTCCAACTCTTCAAGAACTTGTAAAACTTCTTTTCTTAATGTTTCAATATCGCCAATTAACTTTAAATCCTCATCTTCAGAAGATTCTATTTCTTCACTCTTTTTTACTGATTGAAGCTTTTTATCGCTCTTTATTTTTAATAATTCATTTTCTAAAAATGCTATTCTTCTTTCGTATTCCTCTTTAATCTTTTTAATTTCCCTCTTTACAGCTTCCAATTCTAAAACTAATTCATCTTTTTGAGAGTTTTTATCCCTAAAGCCTATAATTCCTTTAAATTTTAAAATAGACTGAGTTAATTTTTGTTTTAGACCCGTCAATGTTTTCATTTCTCTCTTTTAAAGCCTATTTACTTTTATTCCTTCTTTAATATTTCCACCTTGCAGGATGCCAGCTTCTTGAATTTTTCAGCATCTTTTTCAGTTCCAACGATAGCGCCATAATGCATTGGAATAGCGATTTCAGTTTTGATCATCTTTGTAGCTTCAGCAGCTTCTTCAGCAGTCATAACATATGTTCCGCTTACAGGGAGTAAAGCTATATCAACCTGAATATTCTTCATTTCTTGAATTAAATCTGTATCACCTGCATGATAAATTTTAACTCCACCAAAAGTTATTATATAACCCACCTTTTCCTCTTCTTTAGGATGAAAAACTTCGCCGGGGGCTCTAAACTTGTTTACATTATAAGCTGGAACCGCTTCAACTTCTATTCCATCAACAACTATTTTATCTCCAGGTTTTACAAATTTAGTTTTCATTCCTGAAAGTTGCGTTTTGCATGATTCCGGCGCCACAACTATAGTTTCTGAAGTTGAAATCTTTTTAATATCTTTTAGGCTACAATGATCATAGTGCTCATGAGTTACAAAAATTATGTTTGCTTTTTCCCCCTCCTTAATGTTAAATGGATCGATATAGATTGTTTTTCCATTTTTAATTTTAAAACAGTCGTGGCCAAGCCAACTTATTTTAACGCCTTTATATTCAAACATTTTTTTATACTCTCCTCCTTTAATCTATCTTTAAGGCGTTATGGTTAATTTGAATTTTTTGTTTAACGCAAAACTTAAATTTGGTTTTTATAGATTTGAAAATGGGAAAAAGGCTTTGATAAGCATTCCTTTAACAAAAGCTGTAAGGTTAATTTCGCCTAGATTAACTGTTCTTGTAAATACTTTGGATCAAAATGGAAACTTAAATTCAGCGCCTTATTCTTGGGTTTACCCATTAAGTTTTAATCCACCCTTGATAGGAATAGGTATAGGCGGTAAACATAAACATACCTACATAAACTCAAAAGCATCTGGAGAATTTGTTATGTGCATAGTTTCCGAGGATTTCGCTCAGCAAGCTGTGAATTGCGAGGAAAAACATAAACCTGGAGAAAACCTTTTAGAGAAAAATGGGCTTCATATTGAAGCTTCAAAAAAAGTTAATGTTCCAAGAGTTAAAGAGTCTAAGGCGGTTTTAGAATGCAAAGTTAAAGGTTTTTTAGAGTTTAACGGTGACCATTTAATCTTAATTGGTGAAGTTGTTTATGCTGAGGCTGAAGCTTTAAATGATGAAATAAACTTGGATGCTATAAAACCTTTGCTTCATGTTTATGGAGAAAAATTTAGGAGTATAGGGAAAGAAATAATACTTGAAAGAAAAACATAAAACATATAAAATAATATAAATTAATAATAGATGCTTGAGAAACATTAAAAATTTACATAAATATGCTTATTTTCAGCTTATTTTAATATTGATTTACAAAAAATTTATAAAGAAGAAAAATTGTTGTTGTGGTTGTTAGCTTTTTAAAGAGGATAGTTAAATTGAAACATTTTAAGGATAATGTATGGCGCGAATTAGTAACTAAAACAGTTAATTTCATCCAAGAGCATAAAATTAAATTTGCGCGTCTCCAATTTATAGATATAAATGGTATTCCTAAAAGCTTATCTGTAAGCACTAAGAGAATTGAATCAGTATTTGATGATGGGCAATCTTTTGATGGCTCTTCTGTAACAGGTTATAGACCTATAGAAGAATCTGATCTTGTTCTTTATCCCGATCCATCTACTTTCGCTTTATTACCTTGGAGAAGCGGAGAGAAAAGCAGCTGTCGCTTTATATGCGATGTTTATACACCAGAAAATAAAAGATTTGAGGGGGACCCAAGGTTCATTCTTGAAAGAGCCTTAGATAAATGCCGAGAAGAAGGTTTTGTATTTAAATGCGCTCCAGAAATAGAATTCTTTATTCTTAAAGATGAGAAAGGCTCTATGCCTACTCCAATCGATATAGGTGGATACTTTGATCTTCACCCTGGAGATTTAACAGAGGATCTTAGGCGAGAAATAGCTGATGAAGCTGAAGCATTTGGAATAGAAATTGAAATTGCTCATCATGAAGTGGCTTTAGGTCAAAACGAAATAGACTTTAAATACGATGAAGCTCTTGTGACTGCTGATAGAACCGTTACCATGAAAATGGTTGTAAAAAATGTTGCTAGTAGAAACGGGTATATAGCCACTTTTATGCCTAAACCTTTTTATGGCGTAAACGGTTCAGGAATGCATGTTCATCAAAGCTTTTGGGCTCTCGATGGTGAAAACATTTTTTATAGCGAAAATGAAAAGCAAGGATGGTTATCTGATATCGCATTACATTTTATAGGCGGTCAATTAGCTTATGGAAGAGAAATATGCGCTATATTAGCTTCTTGGCCAAACTCTTATAAAAGGCTTGTACCTGGCTATGAAGCGCCGGTTTATATCGCATGGGGTTTTAGAAATCGCTCCCCATTAATAAGGGTTCCAAATTTTGGAGGAAAACCTAAAGCTGCTAGAATTGAAATTAGATGCCCCGACCCAGCAGGAAACCCATACCTTCAATTCGCTGTTCTATGCATGAGTGGGCTAGAGGGAATCAAAAAGAAAATTGAACCTCCAGAACCTACCGACTTAAACGTTTATCGATTAAGTTATGAAGAGCGAAAAAAGCTTGGAATAAACTCTCTTCCAGAATCTTTAAAAGAAGCCTTAGATGAAATGGAGAAAAGCGAATTAATAAAGCGAGTGTTAGGGGAAACCCTCTTCGAAAATTTTATCCAAGAAAAGCGTAAAGAATGGGATCTTTATAGAGCGCACGTAACAGAATGGGAAATTGAAAGATACTTAAGAAAACTTTAATTTTTCTCTTTTTTAATCTTTTAAAGAAGTGTTGAAATATACTTGTATATCTTTGGAGTTTCCGGGTTTACCTCTCCACATCTTACGCAAACTTTAACAAAATCAAGCTCATAAAATCCGTTAGTTTCCTTGATTAACTCTATAGAATCCTTAAGTTTATGCCCAAGAACATTACATAAAATTCCCATCTTACTCACCATAAGGATTCGGAAAAAAGATAAATAAAAGCATTATAAAAGCTATCGATCTATCGAAATTCAATCTATCCATTTACCACTTATTCTTCACGAAAAATTTTGGTCAATCTTATTGAAGACAACTCTATTCGCTCGTTTCTTTTCTTCAAGAAAACACCTAAAATTTTAATTTTTTCTCCTATTCTCAAGTTTGAAGCTTCATCCGCGGTTTCTCTCCAAAATGTTACTTCCGCTTCTCCAGTTTCATCTCTTAAAGTTAAAGAGGAAACATGAATTATTTCCCCTTTAACAACAGCTTCTCTAGCTGGAGAAACGTTCATCACTACTCCTTCCACAGTTAACAATTTATTTTCTTCTTTCGCTTCATTTATTTTTGTTTTAGGCGGATCAATTAAAACAATATTAGGGTTTAAATTAACTATGCTAAGTTTACCCGCTGTTAAAGCAGTAAATTTCCCGTTTAACTTTACTGTTGCATTAATAATTGTTAATATTGAATTTTCTTCGGTTTTAGCAATTACCTTAGCGTTTTCCCCCCAAAAAGTAGCTATTGCTAATCCAGTTTCATCCCCAACTAAAGCCTCGATAACTGAGGTTTCCTTTCCAGCCACCTTAACCATCTTTAACTCAGATTTTTTAAATATTTTAACTGTAACATTACAGTTTTTAACTCCAAGTTTTAACTCCGCAACTTTTAACGCTTCATTTTCTTTTGATTCAGTTTCTCTAGCAATTATAGTTAAAACTGCTTGTTTTTCAGCGTGGACTTCAATAAAGTCATTCATTCCAACTATTACTTTTCCATTCATTACTTGAATTACATCGCCGATTTTTGCATCCTTAATTTTTTCAGCCTGCTCATTCCAAGCAACTAAAGTAGCTTCTCCAGTGGAATCAGAAAGCTTAACTCTTAAAACTTTACCAATGCTTGATTCGCATTTAAACGTTGAAGTTTTAGGTGGCGAATTAACAACTCCAATTATATTTGCCTTAACTAAATTTTTTATTTCGCTAATTTTATTTATAAACTCAGTTACTTCTGGAAGCTTTTTTTCATCAACATCAAGTGGAGAAATAATAATTGAGCTTTTAACCCCTAAATGAAGCTCCACGTTTGTTTTTAATCCCTCACGAGTATAAGCATGAAAAATCTTTATTATTTTACCTTGCAGCTCTCCAGCTTCTTGAAGAGTTAACGCTTTTTCACTCCAAGCTAAACATTGAATAACGCCAGTTTCATCAGCTAACAACAGTTTTTTAACAACGCTTTTTTCCCCGTTACCTTTAATAAAATTTTGAATAGGCCAATCGATTATTACTCTTGCAGTTAAAGTTACATTGTTAAGCCCCGCTACTAAATCTTTAATTTTAACCTCTACAGGTTTAGGTTTACTGCTTAAATCGATTAACAGCTCCTGCGCTATTAACCTAACGGCTCCCTCATCAGAAAGAAGCCCGCTATACATTTGTTTTTTCTCTTCAATTAACTTTTCCAGTTTTTCCTTGGTTAAATTAAGCTTAGCGGATAAAATTTTGTTTATAACTTCTTCTTTTCTCAACTTTATTCAGCAACCATGAAATTTATTATAAATACTGGAAAATAAAAGTAAGAGCAAAGCTTAATAAAAACTAAAAGATCAAAATTAAATTAATGTTTTAACAGGGCGGAAAGGAAAATTTAAATTGAATTTGAGCCCCGGTGGCTCAGCCTGGTAGAGCGACGGACGAGGATAAAAATCCTCGGTTGAACCTTGTATTAAGACTGAAAGAAAGCCGTAGGTCGCGGGTTCGAAACCCGCCCGGGGCTCCAAACCTCTATTTTTTATTTTTCTTTTATCCTAAACTTTAAGGAGAACGGTTAATTTTATATATTCAATTTTTTAAAATAAAGTAGGTTAGGAGGGAGGAATAATGGAGTTAAGAGGATATGAAAATCTCTTAACTATAGCTAGATTAGCTCCACTTGATAACCCAAAAAGAATAGTATTCGGTATAGAAGCTGTAAACCAAGTTGGGGAAGAAGCTAAAAAACTTAAAGCAAAAAGTATTCTTGTAGTTACTGATGAAAACATTGAAAAAGCGGGTTTGCTTGATAAAGTTAAAGCACCTTTAGATGCTGAAAAACTAAAATATTACGTTTATAAAATTCCAACAGCTGAACCTACTATGAGCAGCGCTAAAGCTATAACCGAGCATGTTAGAAAAACCAAGTATGATTTGGTGATTGGCGTTGGCGGTGGAAGCTGCATGGATTCAGCTAAGTTGGCTGCGATAATGACCACAAATAAAGGTGATGTAGAAAGTTATTGCGCTTCAGCCACCAAAACTCCAGAACCATTAACTGAAGATGCGTTACCGAAAATTTTAATTCCAACAACATCCGGAACTGGAAGCGAAGCTTCAAACACGCTTGTAATAATAGATGGTGGATACAAAACTTGGATAACAGATGCAAAAGTTTTAGCTGATGTAGCTATTGTCGATCCTATTATGGCTTTAACTTGCCCACCCAGAATGACAGCCGGTTCAGGAATGGATGCTTTAAGCCATTTAGCTGAAGCTGTAATGGTTAGGAAATGGCATCCAATCTCAGATGCTATAGCATTAAAAGGAATAAGCTTAGTGGCGCAAAATTTGAGAAAAGCTTACTATGATGGAAATAACCTTGAAGCAAGATGGGGAATGTCTCTTGCAGCTATGCTTGGAGGATGGGTTATAGGTTTTCCATGGGTTGGTGGCCCAGCTACCATAGGCCATTGCATAGCTGAAGCTTTAGGGCCAAAATGGAATGTTCCGCATGGTGTTTCCTGCGCTATATGCTTGCCTTATGCAATGAAATACAATTTACCGGTCGCTCCGGAAAGAATTAGGTTAATTGGAGAAGCTATGGGTGTTGAAACTGAAGGGTTAAATGATTATGAAGCAGGGGAAGAAGCTGTTAGAGCTGTTGCTGAATTAGCATGCGATGTTAACATTTCCTTAGCCTTAAAAGATTATAAAGTTCCAAAAGACGAGCTTAAAAGCTTTGCAGAATACCTAATTAATGAGCGACAATACATGTATGATTTAAAAAACAATAATCCAAGAACTGTAACCTTAGAAAGCGTAACTGCCCTTATGGAACAAATGTGGGAAGGGGAACTTTAAAATCTTCCTTTTTTTTCCATTTTTTTATTTTACCTTTCTATGAAAGTATATGATGCATTCAATTTTAAGGTTTTAAATGTTTTTGTCTTCATCATTATGCAAATAACTAAGCCCTATAACGCTTCATTATCTAAATTCTTCGCCAACCTTTTCAAAAAGCATATTCCACTCGCGCAGCCTTTCATCATGGTTCGAAAATGCAACAAACCCTGCTTTAACTCTTTTCCCTTCACCACGCCTAATAAACGTCTCAACTATCTCTAAAGAAGGCAAATAAACATAAAAGGTGCGAGTTTTATAGCTTCAATTTTACTCCTTCTCAGCCTTCAAAAAACACCTAAAAAATAAACCTATTTAAATTTTATCGATAAAATAGTGCGGGGGGTGGGATTCGAACCCACGAAGGCCTACGCCACAGGATTTCTTATCCTTAGGGGGATCTTAAGTCTGGCACAGCGCTTTAACAGCGCGGCCCTGCCCCTTTGTCCTGATTCCCGCTGTTTAAAGTCTCGGGAACCCCCGCTTTAAATACCCAGGTTTTTCTAATTAAATAAAACTGCAATTTAATTCTTTTAAATTTTATTGTTCGCTTTCAAAAGTTGCTGCGCCATTCTTTTTTGGAGTAGAAAGAATTATTGAAGTAACGGTGCTTTTAATACCATCTATTTTTAAAACTTTATTTTTTAAAAAGTTTCTGAACGATGATAAGTTTTCTGTAGAGATTAAAGTCACTATATCAAATTCCCCAGTAACTTCATAAACATCGAGAACCTCAGGCATCTTAACTAATTCATCCACAACTTTATCCATAGCTTTCGATTCAACGAATATATTTAAAATTGCAAGAATAGGTTTACTCGACAGCTTTATCCCCCCTTTTAAATCAGCTATTCATCCTTTATTGAATATATGGTTGATTTATTTTTTCAAAACTTTTAACCAGTTTTGGCTGCTCAGTTTTAATATTCAAAGCTTTATTTAACATGTTTTTAGAGAAAATTGAAGCTAAACCCTTTAAAGCTAATTGAGTTAATGGATGCTCTTTCTCAAATTTTTCTCTTATAATTTTAATGGATAAAGTTTTAACTTCAACTTCATCCATATAACCTAAACTATGCAGGTATTCATGCAGCAAAACTAAAAATATCCATGAGTTAAGTTTTCTTTTAGATTTAATAGAATCTTTAACAGCTTCCAAAATTTTCCTATTAACAACTATAGAGTTTGAACCTAAGCTATGGTAAGCACCTATGTTAATAGGTAAATCAGCTAAAACAAGCATTAAACCAACCCTCCATCGACCTAAAACATCTTTTACAGCCTTTTTAACAAGCTCAAAAACATCGCTAAAATCTTCGCATTTATCAAGCTCCATTGAATAATCTAACTTATTCATTATGCTCAACTCATACAAAGATAAAATTTTTAAAATTTAAACTACTCGAAGATAATTACAACCAGAAAAGAAGTATATAAATTGCTCGCTTATCAACTGAAAAAGATAAAATATTAAAAAAATTGTGGTCCCGCGGGGGTGAATTTCACCGGCGCAATGCCGTTTTGAACACCCGACACTCCGGTTTCCGCTGTTAGCCTGGCAGGCTGCTTGATTCGCGCTTAAAGCGCAAACCTACAGCTTCTCCGTTAGCTTTTAAAAAAGCTAACTCGGAAGCTCTACCAGGCTGAGCTACCGCGGGACCCCAAATTAATTCTAAACTTTCTAAATCATTAATAAAGATTTCGAATTTTTGGCGCCCTGGCCGGGATTTGAACCCGGGTCAGGCGGGCGACAGCCGCCTATACTAAACCGGGCTATACTACCAGGGCTCGTTAATTTTTAAGATTTAATCTTAATTTAAATTTTTTGCAGCTTCCACAAAAATCTATTAAATTATACCTTAAAATATTTTTGTCTCTAATCACTCCTTAATAATGTTAACTCAATTAACTATTTTGGCTTTTCCATATATTATAAAAATGAATTCTTATTAAAATCTAAAGCTTTAGTTTTTAGGATAAATATTTGCGGGAATTATTCAATGCTTTATAAAGCCTAAATAGGTAGATATAATTAAGCTCTATGGGATGGAAAAGTTGCAATCTTAAACCAGAAGATGAAATTAAAAGCGTAAAGCCTCAGCTAAACATTAAGCGCTCCTTTTTTAATTGCGAAACAATTAATTCACTTCTATAAAATAATATTATAAATAGCTGAAAGATAAATTAACATGGAGTTAAAGGCTAAGATAAACGCTTTAGAAAGGAAAATTGACTGATTTAACACAAAAATGGTAAATGTTAGACCAAACAACTATTTGAAGACCGAATGTATCTCATAAAACTCTAAAGGAAAACACCCCCGAATGGGTTGTTGAAGAATAAAATTCCTTTTAAACAAAGTTATTTTTATCATTAACGTTTATAATTAAGCTTTGATAGGGCTAAATCAATGAATTTATCGTTACTCAAGGCTGTCGAAGAATTCAAAGTTTTTATATAGTTCTTTAGTTAATTATTTAGTGGTTGTTGAAGTGGGAACTGTATGGTGTTGGAAGAAGAAACCAAAATTGTGCAAAGTCGAAATGCCAGAACACAATATATTGTTATTCCAGCTGATATGGTTACGGGCTCTCAATATCCATTCAAAGCTGGGGAAATGGTTAGAATCATAATTGACCCCTACCGTAAAATGATGATTATTAGGTCTACTGAAGAATCGATGATTGAGGTTTCTCCTGAGGGATTATACATTAAGGGGAAGAGGATAGAGGTTGTCAAAGAATGAAGTCAAAACCTTTTTTTGAGCATGGCAATATTCGGATTTACTGTGATGATTTCCTAAAAACCGAAGCTATTGAACCTAACAGCGTTGATTTGATAGTAACATCTCCCCCCTATGACGTTGACATTAAATATGAGAATTATGATGATAGCATACCCTACGACCAATATTTGGAATTCACAGAAAAATGGTTGTCAAAATGTTACGAGTTGGCTAAACCAGATGGTCGATTTTGCCTTAACATACCTTTGGATAAGAACAAAGGAGGTCAGCAGAGCGTATACGCCGACATTACAACTATAGCTAAAAAAGTTGGATGGAAATACCACACTACCATCATCTGGAACGAGCAGAACATTTCACGTAGAACGGCGTGGGGTTCATGGATGAGTGCTTCTGCACCTTATGTTATAGCCCCTGTCGAAGTAATCGTGGTCCTATATAAGGAACGATGGGAGAAAATGAAAAAGGGAAGGTCAGGTATAACTAGAAATGAATTTATTGAATGGACTAACGGTGTATGGAACTTCAGCGGAGAAAATAGGAAAAAAATTGGTCACCCATCACCTTTTCCCATTGAGCTTCCAAGAAGATGTATAAAGCTCTTTAGCTTTGTAGGAGATGTAGTTTTAGATCCGTTCCTTGGAAGTGGTTCAACTTTAATTGCATGCTTGGAAACTAACAGAATTGGTATAGGAGTAGAAATAAACAGAAATTACTGTGAATTAGCAGCGAAGAGACTTATAAAACATGGAATTTTGGAGAGAAAACTAAACGAAATCTTTAAGACTACGACCACTTCGCCTTAAGTAAGCGAATTTTGAAGTTTCCTCAGCCCAAGTTTTTATGTCCTCAGGTAATTCGCTTAAAGGTCTAACAATTCCACCGAAAACTGTAGGTTCAATCAACTCAGGACAGAATTCTGGCACATTTTCAACATAAACGCCATCTAAAAATGCTTCTGCAAGTAATCTATTCTGGTTTGGGTTCTCAGGCGTGCCCCACTCGGTTCTTAACTTACCTTTCTCTCCGCTTCCAGTATCAGATGTTGCGAGCACAACTTTTATTTTAGTTAGCATCCGATAGACCAAGGCCCAAAAAAGAGTCTCAGAGAGTCGTCCATGTAAACTTGTTTTACAACTAATAATCGCAATGGGAGCATCACCTTTCATAGCAACTAAATCTAAATCACCCCATACATATGATTCTTCAAAAGCAGAATAATATCTCACTGGCAGACGTAGTGCTTCCCATAATTTTTGGCTTTTAGATTTTACTTGCTGTTCATATTTCCCATAGATCACTTCGATGCTATAGCTTTTCAACTTATCATTTAAGTAAATTCTAACGTATTCTTCCCATCTTCCTCCGGAGAGGGCAACTCTCCTCTGTCGCTCTTCAACGGTCTCCATGAAACAAATATTTTTGGGTACCTGAATATAAATGTTAAGACAAATGTACTGTCTTCATAGGATGTTCAATTTCTCTATCTAGCTTTTATAACTTAAACTGCACTTAGCTAAGCATAAATTACCATTCCAAGTTCAAGACTTTTTGAAGTCTCATCTTTTCAAGGGTTACCGAGTCCAGCATGACCCTTTTAAACCCTTCCATAGGCTTTGAAACATAGATTTTTCTTCCAGTTTTAAAGGCTTCGTGGATACGTTTTTCTCTTCCAAGCTTAACATTTGCTAATCCTCAGCCCACCAGCGAAACCCTCGGGCATTAGATAAAGCTCTTTAACGGGTTTCTGCTCCGTGGGCTTGCTCTAGAAGCCTCATAATGAAGCCTTCGCCATCCAGAATCTGTTCAACTAGTGGCTTTTCTGGATTAAAGTTCTGGCCGAGAAGTAGTTGGCCTAAAAGCAACCTTAGATTTTCCCGCTCTTCTGAGTTCAAATTCCACCTAGCCATTTAAAGCTCACCTCTGAGGCATTTAGGATTCAGTTTAAAGAACTGAAACGTTAAAACACCGTCTTTAGAGCTAAAGTTCGTATCCAATGCCTTTCTGTTTAAGGCTTGAAACAGCCTCATTAAGGCTTTTTAAAACTCCTTAGCGATTTTGCTGTATTAAATAAAGCTAAGTAACCTCAGCGTAAAAGCTTAAATATAAAATATAAATTTAAATGAATGAAAAATTTTAAGCATTAAAATTTGTGGCGGGCCCGGCGGGATTCGGACCCACGACCCTTCCCCAGAGCTGCAGCTCTACCGGGTGGCTTCCGCCAGGTTAAAAGCTTCACTAAGCTTTTTCAGCTTTCCGGTGCTCTACCTGGCT
>Ga0078972_1012999_pt1 | contig 13997 bp, 16 predicted proteins | sample YelNatPaOPGAMG01_FD_67568 | JGI IMG/M metagenome (GOLD analysis project Ga0078972, IMG submission 67568) | Hot spring thermophilic microbial communities from Obsidian Pool, Yellowstone National Park, USA - OP-RAMG-01 (SPADES assembly) (version 2) | ecosystem: Environmental > Aquatic > Thermal...
CTTCTATTATGATAAGTTAACAATCCGTCTGAAGCTTATAAACCAAATAAGGGATTGAAACTTTACTTCTTCCTCGATTTTGTTTAAAAGTTCAAGAGTTTGTCTGAAGCTTATAAACCAAATAAGGGATTGAAACTTTTTTCTAATTCAGAAATGAAATAATATAAGTTTTCATCCCAGTCTGAAGCTTATAAACCAAATAAGGGATTGAAACGATTTTCCTAAATCCGTAGCCCAAAGTCTTTCTCTTGTTTTTGGTCTGAAGCTTATAAACCAAATAAGGGATTGAAACTCGTAGCCCTCTGGTATAAAAACCTTTCCTTGCAAAAATCTGTCTGAAGCTTATAAACCAAATAAGGGATTGAAACCTGTTTACCGGCCATTTCCCATGTCTCATCGTCTCTTTGTCTGAAGCTTAAAAACCAAATAAGGGATTGAATAATTTTCTTGTCGAGACTTATACCAATGCGTCTCTAAATTTTTTTAAAATTAAATTAAGGTTATAAGTTTTCTACAATTTTTTATAAACCAATGAAAATTAATCTCTATCTTTATACTCAAGGATTAAGCCTTGGATTAAAAGATGGGGAGATTTATGTGAAGTCAGTTGAGGGTGAGATTTTAAAGACTTATCCCTCTTACCTTATTGGGATAATATACGTTTATGGCAATATTTACCTTACCACTCAACTGATAAAACATCTTTTAAAAAACGAAATCCCAGTGGTTTTTTTATCAACAAAAGGTGATTATATTGGCAGCCTTCTTTCTATCACCAACAAAAAACATCTTTTAAAATACAGACAGTGGGAGGTTTTTAAAGATGAACACACAAAAATTTTTTTAACCAAAGAGATACTTATTAAGAAATTTGAAAAACAAAAAGAATTTTTATATCAACAGTATAAAAATAGCAATAAAATTGATGATTTTTCCTACCTTAAGCAAGAACTAGAAAACACTTTTTTAGAACTAAAACGATGCCATCAATTTGAAAAAAAATCAATCATTTACCAAAGATTAAAGAGCAAGATTATGAGATAATATAAAGGCAATCTATGTTTTATTCACTGGTTTTAAAATTAAAAAACTATTCAAAAGAGATTAACTCCTATTTGTTATACAGTGCTTTTTTAAAAGAGGTTGATCGTTATTTTGAGGAAAGATCAGAAAAATACCATCAAAAAAATCAAAAAAAACCCTTTACCATAAGCCCAGTTTATGAGATAGACAATCAATTTTTTCTTCGCTTTACCTTTTTAACCGATGAAATTTTCAATATTGGATTCTATATTTTTTCCCAGATTGATTACTTTAAGATAAAAAACAAAAAACTTGAGATAGAGAATATTTTTATAAAAAAAAGCAAAAACTTACCCGCTTTGGTTAACAAGATGATTGACAACCTGGATTATCAAAAAAGCCAGTTGGTAAAAAATAAAAAAGTCATTCTTGATTTTAAAACACCAACTCTTATCCGACAAGGAAAAGACTATATTAACTATTTTGATAAACAAAGTTTTGATGGTTCTTTTTTAAAAAAACAAAAAGAGATTTTTGGAAAGGAGATTTTGCCTTGCCCAAAATATAAGGTAATTTATATCAAAACCCTAACTAAAAAATATGATCTTCCTCCCTTTAATCAGTTTTTTGGTTTTGTCGGTCAGGTAAAAATCAATCTTCAAGAAGGTGATTTAACCTACTTTAAAGCCCTTTCTTTTTTTGGGGTGGGTATCAAAACCACGATGGGGATGGGGCAGGTTTTGGTTGATTTTTAGTTTTTTACCCCCAAAATCTCACTTAATCTTTCTTTATCAAACCCAACAATATACTCCTCCTCACCATTATCATAAACAATTTCTGTCACGGGCACTCCCATTTGGCCGGTTTTTCTAACCATTTCTTCACCAGCATACGGATTTAAATCAACTAAAACATGCTCATATTTTATCTTTTGACTATCAAGCCAGGAAGCTTCCATTTTACAATAAGGGCAAGAGGTGGTGGCATAAAGTTTAACTTTTTTGACAGTTAAAGGACCAACACCACAACTATTATTTACTAATTCTTTTAAAGTTTTATCAACATTCTTTGCTGTTTCAAGAATAGCTTTATCTTGGATGACTTTTCCCAAAAGTGAGGCGGTTGATGCGCCAACTAAAACTTTTTTATCTTTTTTTAAAACCACCAAAGAGCAAGGTAAAAGACCAATTAAATTTTTATCAACGGTTAAGATACTGCCCATCCAAAATTCATTGCAGATATTAAAGAGTTTTCCTTGATTATTGGGCAAATCTGCCTCGCCTAAAATTTTTAACGAAGCTTTTTCTGCTTCTTTTTTGACATTTTTTAAAGTTTCCTCATAAGAAAAAGTTGATTCGCGAAAGTAAGCAAGATTCATAGGTGTTTATAAAAAAACTAATAATTTTTCCGCAATCAAAGCGGCCTTTTTTTTAGTTAACTTATAATAAACTTCTTTTCCTTGTTTTTGGCAAGAGACAAGACCCCAGTTTTTAAGTTTTTTAAGGTGTTGAGAAACAGCCGATTGCGATAAACCACAATTTTTTATAAGCTCACTGACATTTTTTTCTTTTTCTTTTAGACAAATTAAAATCTTAATTCTTGGCAAAGACGAAAACGCTCTTAAAACATTTTTTGAATTAGTCATAAAAATATATTAGCAAATACTAATATGTTTGTCAAGAGGGTTTTAATTAAAAGTATTTTTAAAAAGAAAAAAAGTTTAGTTAATAGTGCTTTAATATGATCATAAATTTTTAAATTGATTTTTTAACTTTTAATTGTTATTATTGTTATATATGACATACCAAAAATATATTTCTATTGATCCAAAAATTATGGCGGGTAAACCAGTAATAAAAGGAACCAGGATTCCTGTTGATTTGATTATTAAAAAACTGGCCCAAAAAATGGATATTGATGAGATATTAAAAGATTATCCTCGATTGACTAAAGAAGCAATTCAGGCGGCTTTATGGTATGCCAGTGAAATTATAAGTAAAGAGGAAGTCTATCCGCTTTCTTTATGAAGTTTATTGTTGATGAGTCGGTAGAATATCGTCTGGTGATATTTTTACGCAGTCTTCATCACGATGTTCTTTCAGTTGCCGAAAAATTTTCTGGATTAGATGATAGAACGATTCTTCAAATTGCTGATAAAGAGAAAAGAATTTTAATCACCAACGATAAAGATTTTGGTAAGTTAATTTACAAGTTTAATTTTCATTATTACGGGGTGATTTTATTCCGGTTAGATGAAGAAAATTATCAAATAAAAATTCAAAGATTAACTTGGCTTTTAAAAAAATTTAAACAGAAAATAAAAAACCATTTTATTGTTATTAAAAAAAATAAATTGAGATTTATTGCTTTAAAATAATTATGTTAGATAATCAAAACGATCTTCAACTTCTTTTCAACAAAGCCTTATATTTTTTAAAATTTCGACCGCGGACGGAAAAAGAAGTCTATGATTATCTTCTTAAAAAAATAAAAAGCACCCGTTATTCAACCGACGATGTTGAAAAAGTAATCGAAAAACTAAAAGAAATGGATCTTTTAAATGATAAAAAATTTATTGAAGACTATGTCTCTTTTTACTCAAAAAATAATCCCAAAAGTAAAAAAGTTTTGACTTTAGAACTTTTGAAAAAAGGAGTTAATAAAAATTTAATCGATGAATATTTTTTAAAAAATCAATTAGATGAGGAAGAGCTAGCTTTTTTATTATTAAAAAAACGCTTTCCAAGATGGGCTTTGATTGATAAGAAAAAAAGATTAAAAAAAGCCTTTGATTTTTTGGGAAGGCGCGGTTTTAGTTTTGAGACGATCAAAAAAGTGGTTGAAAAATTGGAAGAATCAGGTAAAATAGAATTAGATATTTAAAAGTTTGCTTGAGAGGATTAGAAAGTTGAAAATTTTTAATTTAGTTATGACTACTTTAATTAATTACCGTAATTTTTGGTCTTTTTTGGAATCTTTCTAATCTCTTCTCAAGCAAAACTTAAATTTTAAATTTATGCTACAAAAAATTTTTCGCCGATTTGTTTTTGATCGTGAACAACCAAAAAAAATCATTGCTGAGGCTGAAGAAAAAGCAAAATCGGTTTTGGCTAAAGCCGAAGAAGAGGCAAGAAGATTAATCAGTGAGGCGATGAATTTAGAAAAACAGTTGGTTTTTAGAGAGCAACAACTTGAAAGAAAAGAAGAAGAGTTGGAAAATGAGAAAAAAACAGTTCAAAAAAAATTATCTGAAATTGAGGAGATAAAAAAAACGCTTGAAAAAACAAGGGAGGAGATGAAGGCAAAACTGGAAAAAGTAGCCAAATTAAGTCAGGAGGAGGCAAAAAATTTGTTGCTTTCTTTTTGGGAAGAAAGATTAAAAGAAAAGATCGCCAATCAAATAAAAGCAGCTGAAGAGGAAATAAAGGCAAAAGCCGATGAAAAAGCCAAAGAGATTTTGGCTGATGCCATGCGCTATGGAGCAACAGACTATGTGGCCGAATACACTTTAGCCACGGTCAATCTTCCCGATGAGTCTTTTAAAGGAAGAATTATTGGTAAAGATGGTCGCAATATCCGGGCGTTTGAGTTGGCAACCGGGGTGGATATTGATTTAGAGGAGGAAAAAGTGATTAAAATTTCTTCCTTTGATGCCATAAGAAGGGAGATTGCCCGGGTTTCTTTGGAACGGCTAATTAAGGATGGTCGGATTCAACCGCAGCGAATTGAGGAGATTGTTAAAAAAACCAAAGAAGAAATTGAAAAAGTAATTTATAAAGCAGGAGAGGAGTTAACAAGAAAGGTGGGAGTTTATAATCTGCCTTCGGAAATTGTAAGACTTTTGGGGCGGTTTAAATATCGTTATTCTTATGGTCAAAATATGATTGCCCATACTTTAGAAGAAACAAGAATTGGGGTGGCGTTGGCCCATGAGCTAAAGGCTGATGTTAATGTTGTTCGTCTTGGCTGCCTTCTTCATGATATTGGCAAAGTGATTACGGAGAAAGAAGGATCACATGTTGAACTTGGGGTAAAGCTTTTGGAAAAATATCATTTTCCCAAAAAAGTAATCGACTGTGTGGCCGCTCATCATGAAGATATTCCTTTTCCCTCAGTGGAGGCGGTGATTGTTTATATTGCCGATGCCGTATCGGGGGGAAGACCAGCCGCTCGTCATGAGGACTTTGAGGAGTACTTAAAAAGAATCAAGACCATTGAAGAGGTGGCCAAATCAAAAAAAGGAGTGGCTGATGCTTATGCCCTTCAGGCTGGGAGAGAACTGCGAGTTATTGTTAAACCAAAAGAGGTGGATGACAATGAAGCTACTGTTTTGGCAGAAAAAATGAGAGAAGAGTTAGAAGAAAAGTTTGCGGTTTTTCCTGGGCAGATTAAGGTGACAGTGATTCGGGAGTATCGGGCGGAGGCAGTGACGAAGATATGAAAATGATACGAATGATGCGAATGAATATGCGAATGACGCGAATAATGCGAATATGAAAGAGAGATAAATAAAGATAAATGGAGATTTATAGAGATTAATAGAGATTGGGAGATTAAAAAATTAGGGAATTTAAGAAAAACGTTATTTATTAGTTGACAAATTAAGTAGGCGATCGTTTATTAATTTTGTCAACTTTTTTTATTTATTTTATTTAATCTCTCTTCCTTAAAAAAATCACCCAAAACTTTACCAATTTAATGCGACCGCAACAAAAAGGTAAAAAAAGATATATTCTATCTTAGCACCGATCGTAAAAAGATAGAATATTTTTTTAATGTTTAATGTTGAACGTTTAACCTTTCATATTTTACATTCCACGTTTCACGTCATATGCTAGATTTTGCGGTTGTGATTTTTTTGGTTTTTAAGTATTCTTAAAATTATATGGAGCAAGGACACCCAATCCCAAGACAAATTACTACTTTTGAGTTTAAACTGATTGGTTTTTTAACTTTGCGTCAATTTATTTATTTAGTAATTTTTATTCCTGCTGGATATTTAACTTTTGTTCTTTTTCCAATACCCCTTTTAAATATTTTGCTTGGAATTATGATTGGCGCGGTTGGTCCGGCTTTGGCTTTTGTCCCCATAAACGATCGACCGTTGGAGGTTTGGATTAAAAATTTGATCAAACGATTAACCTCGCCCACTCAATATTTTTATAAAAAACAAAATCCGCCTCTTTATTTTTTACAAGACTTAGTTTTTGTCAGCGATCCGCATAAGGTTTTTACCCATATTGAGTCGCAAAAGATGTTAAATCAGTATCTTTCGCAAAAAAAACAGGCGATAAATGTTTCATCACCTCAAACAAAACAAAGAATCAGTCAACTTTTGGCTTCGCCACCAAGTTTACTTTCAGTAAAAAAAGAAAAACCAAAGACTGAAGCTTTTTCTTCAAAACCAATAACCCCTTCGTTGTCAAAGAAGCCATTTTTAACTGGAGTGGTAAAGAATAGAAAAATGATTCCTTTGTCAGGAATTTTGATTTATATTAAAGACCAAAATGGCAAAGTCCTTCGGCTTTTAAAAACCAATCCTTATGGTGTTTTTGCCACTTTTAATCCTTTAAAGGAAGGAGAGTATATTTTTGAGTTAAAGGACCCCCAAGGGAGTTACTTTTTTGATACAATGAGATTAAAGATAGGGGGAGAAACTCAAAAACCATTAGAATTTTTTTCCAAAGAACTGTTATAAGTTAAAAGTCTTATGGCAATTCAAAAACCAACCTCGCCGGTAAAAGCCACCACCCAACAATTTATTGAGATTGAAGAGATTCAAGATGATATTGTTCTTCTTAAAGATTATTCGGCAGTTTTGGTGATTGAGATTTCGGCGGTTAACTTTTGGCTTTTATCATCGGAAGAGCAGATGTCAATTATTTATGCTTATGGGAGTCTTTTAAACTCTTTATCTTTTCCTTTGCAGATTCTTATTCTTTCAAAAAAAATGGATATTTCCAACTATCTTGATTATCTTGACCAAAAGATTGCCAAAACAAGCGATGAGATTTTGAAAACAAGGCTTCAGAGTTATAAGGAGTTTATTAAAAACATCGTTAAAAAAAATACGGTTTTGGAAAAAAGATTTTTTTTTGTTATTCCTTTTTCTCCTTTGGAACTTGGGATAACGGGGGTGAATGTTTCTTATTTAAAAAAAGATTATGTTTTGAGTCGGGCAAAAACCTCTTTATATCCCAAACGTGATCATCTGCTTCGGCTTTTGGCAAAAATCGGTCTTTCGGGAAAAGTCCTTCAAAAGCAAGAACTAACCGAACTTTTTTATAATTTATATAATCCTTCGCCAACGGGTCGACCATTGGCCCCGGTTGAAAGTTATACCGATGTGGTTTTAGTAAGCACTTAAAACCTATGTTTGGCTTTTTTAATCAACCAAAAAAAACTAAGGAAGAAAAAACAGAAACAGTGGCTTCATTTTTAGCCAAAGGTTCAGTTTCGATAAAAGATATTATCGCCCCCTCATTCATCGAGGTTGATTTTAATCATTTAAAGATTGATGACCGGTATTATCGAACTTTATATGTAGTTGGCTACCCCCGCTATGTTTCGGCCAACTGGCTTTATCCTCTTATTACCTTTGATCATCCTCTTTATATTTCCATGTATATTTACCCAACTGAGACCAAAGGTGTTTTGGAAGATTTAAAAAGAAAAATCGCTGAGATGGAAGCAACGATTGAAAATGATATGAAAGCAGGAAAAGTAGTTGACCCCTCACTTCAAGTGGCTTTGGATGATGCTTTAGCGCTTCAGGCAGAACTAGCCAAAGGGGCGGAGCGTTTTTTTCAGTTTGGTCTTTATATTACCATTCCAGCCGAAACCAAAGAAGAGTTGGATCAAATTACCAAGCAGGTTGATTCAGTTTTATCCTCAATGCTTATTATTGCCAAACAAGCAACTTTACAGATGGAAGAGGGTTTTAAGTCAACTTTGCCGATGTTTTACGATAAGCTTGAGGTTTGGCGCAATATGGATACCACTTCTTTGGCTTTGGCTTTTCCTTTTGCTACCGCTTCTTTGACAAGAAATGAGGGGATTTTGTATGGGATTAATCAACATGATGGGTCTTTAATTATTTTTGATCGGTTTACTTTGGAAAACGCCAACTCAGTTATCTTGGGAAAGTCTGGTGGCGGAAAAAGTTTTTTGGTGAAACTTGAGTCTTTGCGGCTTTTGATGATGGGGGTTGAGATAATAATTATTGATCCGGAAAACGAGTATCAGAAACTCGCCTCATCGGTTGGGGGAGAGTTTGTTGTTTTTTCACCGGTAAGTCCCTACAAAATTAATCCTTTTGATTTGGCGATTACTGAGACAACTGCCGATGAGCTTTCCAATAAAATTTTAGATCTTCACTCTTTGATGCGGGTGATTATGGGGGATCTTACCCCCTCCCAAGATGCTCTTCTTGATAAAGCTTTAGTTCTTGCTTACCAAGAAAAAGGGATTACCCAAGATCCAGAAACTTTTAAAAATGAACCACCACTTCTTGAAGATTTATACAAAGTGTTTTTGGGGATGGAAACACCTGAAGCAAAAGAGTTGGCTGACAGACTTGAAAAATTTGTTCGAGGATCAGCGGCTGGGATTTTCAACGCCCACTCTAACTTTGATATTAAAAACCCGTTTACCGTTTTTGGCATTCGTGATTTGGAGGAGAATCTTCGGCCAGTGGCGATGTATATTATTTTAGATTATGTTTGGAATCGGGTAAGAAAAGACAGAAAAAAAAGGATTTTGGTGGTTGATGAGGCGTGGTATTTAATCAAACACAAAGATTCAGCCGCTTACCTTCACTCCTTTGCCAAACGGGCAAGAAAGTATCTTTTGGGATTGACTGTTATTACCCAAGATGTTGAGGATTTTTTATCAACCGATGAGGGAAAGGCAATTATTAACAACTCTTCTTTACAAATTATCTTAAAGCAGTCAACCGCCTCGGTTGAGAAAATTACCGAAACTTTTTATTTAACGGGAGGCGAAAAGCACTTTCTTTTATCAGCCGGGGTTGGGGAAGGGCTTTTTTTTGCTGGTCGTTCCCATGTTGGTTTTTATGTGATTGCTTCTTCTGAAGAGAGGGCTTTAATTGAATAAAAAAATAACAAGGCGCCCAAAAAGGGCGCCTTATTTTTCTTAAAATTATAAAAAATTTTACTTGACCATTCTTTTTAAGCTCTTTCCGGCGGTAAAACCTGGAGTTTTGGTGGCTGGGATTTGGATTTCGGCTCCAGTTTGGGGATTTCTTCCTTTTCTGGCAGCTCTTTTTCTTACCATAAAGGTGCCAAAGCCGGTAACAACGACTTTTTCACCGCGTTTTAAAGCATCGGTAATGGTTGAAAAAACAGCGGCAACAGCTTCTTTGGCGGCTTTGGCAGTTAGTCCTGCTTTTTTGGCCACTTGAGCGACTAAATCGGCCTTAGTCATATTTTTTCACCCCCTTTCCTTTTGCTTTAAACTTTTAACAAGTTACATTTTCAAAACGATAATAGCATATTAAGTTTTTTGCTTTCTGTCAAGCCGTATTTAAAATATCTTAATATAACAATCTATATCAAAAATAGAGCGTTGGGATAAGAAAAAAATAATACGAATGATACGCATCAAAGATGCAAATGACGCGAATAATGCGAATAACATCAGATAAACCAGATAAATTGGCTAACATCAGCTTAATCGGAAGATCAGATAAATCGGAAAAAGTTAAACATTAAACGCTAAACATTAATCATTGGTAAAATTTTACCAATTCGAGGCGATCGCAAAAAATAGGTAAAAAAGATATTCTATCTTAGCCCCGATCGAGACAAGATAGAATTTTTGTTTTTTGGATGGTTAGGAAAATAAATAAAAAGTGGGGAAAAATTCTTGACATTTTTTATAAGATTAAAGTACTATTTTTATTAGTATAAAGACGATATGAAAAATACTTTTTTTAGAATTTTTTTATTTTTTGTTTTGATTTTTGTTTTATTTTTTCAAAAAAATTATGTCGAAGCCACCATAACTTGGGAGAAATGTAATAATTATTCACAAAGTTGTAAAGATTTTTGTCGAAGTAAAAGTAAAATTTGTGTTGATAGATGTACAAGAATATACGATCCTTCAGATAAGTCGCATCTTTATGATAAAACATCATCTTATCCTAAAAAGTGGAATAATGTTGGTCTTTTTCACGAGGAGTCAACCTACGATAATGGATGGCATCCTTACGGAGGAGGCGCAGGTTATTGTAGCGATACAAAATCTCCCCTTCCTGCTCCTCCATACTTTCAAAGTAATTTAAGTATATATTGTAATTGGGCTTTTAATGTATCCTGTTGTTGTGCTGATACATGTGGAGATTTAAAAACCTTTGGTGATGCTAATTGTGATGGGAATATTAACAATGATGATTATAATATCTGGAAGTGTGAGTTTTTAAATCAAGGTCAATGCAGTGATACTTCAATAGTTTCTCACACCACTAATAAATCTGCTGATTTCAATTTAGACACAAAGGTTGATCTTGTCGACTTTGAAATTTGGCGCAGGAATCGCTTTGCTCCTGCCCCAACCCCAACTTTTACGCCAACGCCAACCACCACTCCTAACCCCACCCAAACCCCAACACCTAGTCCTACCCCAACAAGAACCCCAACACCAACTTCCACCCCAACGCCAACGGCGACTCCTGCTCCTGGATCTTCTAATTTAGTGGTTCTTAATTCTGGTTTAGGAATAAGCTGTGATGAGCTTTGTTCTTTGGCTCAAGAAAGATGTCTTGGCGCAGGTACCGATCCACAAGCCACAAATAATCGATTTGTAGTTTACCGCAACAATCGCTGTACGATTTTGGACAATATGGTCCCTCCTTGTAGCGTGAGCCTAATAAATAATAGTTTTACTTCTTGTTCTGATGACAATGGTAACAATAGCGACAAAAACCCACATCCAGCTGATTGGACATATTGCCGTTGTTCAAACTCTCATTCTTCAATAACTTGTACTTCTGATAGTCAATGTTCTCCCCAAAAAGTATGTGCTTCTGGAAGATGTGTGATTCCATCATGCGGAAATGTTAATTCTTGTCAGTTTGTAAACTTTAATGATCATCGATGTGAAGTGTTAAATAAACCAGACGGTAGTCCATGTGTAATTTTTGGCACGGCGCCGTTGATAATGGGAGAGTGTTATACTGGTAATTGTATTCCTTTTTCCGGATGCGAGGGGTGTAGGACAGGTGGTAACTGTCCGGATTATTGTCGTAGTCCTTATTAAAAATTTATAGAATAGGCAATGAAAATTTTGTTTAAAAAGATATATCAAACAAGGAAAGTTTTTGCGATTTTATTGGCTTTTATTGTTTTTTTAATCTTTATTTGGCATTTTTTTGGTCGATATCTTTATAAAACAAAAGCCTCAGTGGATAAAGTAAAGGTGTCAATGGGATCGACGGAGATTTCTATTGCTCAAAATAAAACATTTCTTGTTGGGGTAAATTTGGCAACTGAAGAGACAGCGAAAAAAATCTCCGCCGCCACTTTTTTCTTAAAATATGATAGTGATGATAAAGATTTAATTGACATTGACCCCTCTGCTCAAACTAATTCGTTATCAGTTGATGGCTACTTTGATGAGGTTTTAATTCAAAATTTGGGAAGACAAGATCATACAAAAATAGCACAAGTTACTTATTTAAAAAAACAAAGTGATGATAATTTAAAAAATTCCGTGGTGATTTTTTTCCCGTTTAAGGCAAAACAAAAACAAGGAGAAACCGTGGTTTCCATAATAGAAAGTAAAAGTCAAGTGGTTGGGCCAATTCAAGACTATATGTTTACAATTGAAGCAACCAACACTCTTCTTTCAAAAATTATCGTTCAAAACGCCTCTTTTTGTGAAACCAACAGTCAATGTGGGACAAATGCCAGCTGTCAAAATAATACCTGTGTTTGTAACTCTAGTTATAACTGCGATGGTAATTGGGACAACGGTTGTGAGTCCAATCAAGCCTGTATTAGAAGACCCCCCCCGTCCCAACCACCAGGTTCAGTTAGTTTAAATCTGAAACTTAAATTCCAAGGAGTAATGAAGGAACCATCAAATGCTGATCAAAGAACAATGAAGGTTAGGATAAAAGTTGCTGGAGATAATCTATCTTCACCGGTTGCGGTTGATGCTGATTTTACCTTGACTAATAATAGAAACTCGCAGACCGATGCTTTAATCTGGGAAGGAACAGTCAACTTACCCGCTCAAGTAACCCCGGGTCAAAACTACTCTATTTTAATCAAAGGTCCAAAACACATTCAAAAAAAGATTTGCGACAAAGATCCTTCTGAGACAACCGGTGGCAGTTATCGCTGTCAGGCAGGTCACGCAATTACTTTCTCTTCTGGTCAAAATAATTTAGACTTTTCAAAAATTTATCTTTTGGCCGGTGATTTACCAGTAAATGGCGCCCAAGATGGAGTAGTTGATTCCTTGGATACTTCTTATATTCGCAATAACTTAGGAAAAACCGACCCGACGGTTGTTGCCATTGCTGATTTAAACTTAGACGGTAAGGTTGATACTCAAGATTGGTCGATGGTTTTATACGCCTTATCAGTTAAAACCGATGAAGAATAAAAGCAATGATAGACTCAAAAAAAATTTTAAAAATCATTGGTTTTTCTTTTTTTCTTTTAATCATCGTTCTTTTTGGGATTTTTGTTTTTAAAGAAAAAAAACCAAAAGAGTCAAAAGAAGAATTATTTTCCTCTTCAAAATTAATTTCACCAACAACTACCAATTTTAAGGAAGTGGTAGTTGTCTTAAAAAAAGTTGATGATTTTACTTATCAAATTTTGGCTTCTTCTTACAATCACGATATTGTTGGTTTTGATTTTATTGTTGAGAAAGAAGATATCACCAATTCTTCGATTTTAACTGCTTCTTCTTTGTTGTCATCTTTTTCTTTATATCAAACAAAAAAAGAAAATTTTTTGATTTTAACTGGGGTTAAAAAACTTAATTTTAGTCAACCAACCGTTTTTAGTAAAACACCAGTGATTGAAATTAAGTTGACAAAGCCGATTAAAATAAATTTAAAAAACTCATGGGGAAAATACACATCCAAATTGGTAGATAATCAAAATAACATTTTGACACCAAAGATTGTCTTGAAATAAAAAAGCTTTTTGGTTATTATTAATTTTGATGAGAAAAATACTTCTTTTTTTAATCTTAATATTTTTTTTCTTACCAAGTTTTTTGGTGGTTGAAGCCGCCACTTTTAGTTTTGATAAAAGCAGTTATTCGGTTGGCGTTGGTCAAACTGTTCAGGTTCAGGTTAATATCGATACTGGTGATGAACAAGTCAATGGTGCTGATGCTTATATTAACTATGACAGTTCTTTTTTATCAGTAGAAAATGTCTCCGCCGGAAGTTTTTTCCCAACAGTAACTAATGATACAACAACAGCGGGAAAAGTTTACATCGCCGGTTTAGTTGACGATCCGGCCAGTCCCAAAACTGGCAGTGGCACTTTAGCCACCATTACTTTTAAAGGTTTAAAAGATGGGACGGTTAATCTAACCTTTGATTGTAATAATTCAAAAATCGTTAAAGGTGATACCAATGCCACCAATATTTTACAATGCTCTTCTGATGATAAAGCAGTAATTTCTGTTGGCTCAGGAAGTGGCGGAGGTTCGTCTAATTCTTCATCAAACTCTTCAAACAACAATCAACTGCAAGCGTTACCCAAAAGCGGTATTTTTGAAAATTTAATCAATTTTGCCATTCCAGGAGCAATTTTATTTTTAATTGGAGGAGGTTTAAAATTATTTATATTAAAATAATAAATTATGTTAAATTTTAACCCAAAAATTACTAAAATAAGCTCGATTATTATTGGAACGGTGATTGCAGTAATTTTGGGAATAAGGGCTTTAAATATGGGCGGGGTTTTTACTCGGGCGTCAGATAT
>Ga0078972_1013000_pt1 | contig 13994 bp, 14 predicted proteins | sample YelNatPaOPGAMG01_FD_67568 | JGI IMG/M metagenome (GOLD analysis project Ga0078972, IMG submission 67568) | Hot spring thermophilic microbial communities from Obsidian Pool, Yellowstone National Park, USA - OP-RAMG-01 (SPADES assembly) (version 2) | ecosystem: Environmental > Aquatic > Thermal...
TAAATGCCTTTCAAGGAGACTTTTATGTCTGAGGTGTTTGCATGAAAGCTCACGGTCTTGTGGCTTCAGCTACATGCCCTCTCGGATGGATGGATGACCTGTATGAACTAGCAAAAGAAGCCGACAAAGTTTTTACTTTCTGAACAACAAACATCTTGCTCATCTAAAAGATCATGATAAAAAGAATAGTGGGAAATTGGAAACGACAGCAAAGAGGAGGTGCACGAGAAGACTTTGAGAGATAGAAGTGAAGCACTTGCAAGGGAGTCTTGCACATTTGATGACGTAGAAGTGGTAAGACAGCTTGCTGGAGAACGTAACAGCAATCTTAAGATCATTGAAAAACAGCTTAGAGTAAAGCTCCACCTTAGAGGAAATCAGTTCCTGGTTGAAGGAATTGCGTCACAGGTTGACGTTTCTCTTCGGCTTCTTGAAGAACTTTCCGATCTAATTCAGAAAGGATATCCGGTCTACGCAACCGACATCATATATGCATCACGCATATTGAGCGAAAACAGCGATATTCGGTTAAGGGACATCTTTTTCGACAGGATTATTGTTGGCTCCAATCGAAAATCGGTAACCCCGAAGAGCCCAAAGCAAAAGGAGTATATAGAAGCAATTCGGAACTATGATGTGGTCTTTGGAATCGGTCCTGCAGGAACAGGGAAAACCTATCTTGCAATGGCTATGGCTGTGTCGGCTCTCAGCAAACAGGAAGTCAGGCGAATTATCCTTGTTCGACCTGCGGTAGAAGCCGGAGAAAAATTAGGTTTTCTCCCTGGTGATCTTGTCGAAAAAGTTAACCCCTATCTGAGACCTCTTTACGATGCACTACACGACATGATGGATTTCGACGACGCTGCCAGACTGATCCAAAAAGGCGTAATAGAGATAGCTCCGCTTGCATTTATGCGAGGCCGAACTCTAAATGAAGCTTTTATTATACTCGATGAGGCCCAGAATACAACCAGAGAGCAAATGAAGATGTTTCTTACTCGTCTTGGAATCGGTTCAAAAGCCGTTATCACGGGAGATATCACTCAGATTGATCTTCCCGATGAAAAACTTTCCGGCCTTGTTGAAGCTATGGAAATTCTCCGAGGAATTGAAGACATACAGTTTATATTCTTTTCCCATAAAGATGTTGTAAGACACAAGTTGGTTCAGGATATTATAATGGCTTATGAGAGTGCATCAGGGTCGAGCGAAAGAAAAAAGTGAGCAAGATTATGGCACAATAGCGTTGAGTGGTAAAATGCGCTAGTAGCTTGTGCTTAGTAAAAATGAAGTTACCCTCTAATGGAAAAAATATGAATACAATCGCATCCATTTGTATTCACAAGACTCGTAAAGTGTTCCATAAAAGCATTGTCCCCTACTGGAAACGCTGGCTGTCAACCTTCTTTCTTACCGTATTAGTAGCGCTGCTTTTTACCGTCCTTTACTGGAAAAGAGTAACAGAATCTATAGAGATCAGGACGCCTTTATCCGAGTTCATTGTACTGCTAACAATCCTTTGTTCTGTAATACTCATAGTGCCCTTCTACATTGGCATAAAACACTTTGGATCTTTGAGACTTAACGACAAAGATATTTTAATTCTTGAAGCCATTATTGCTATTTACGCTGGCATTTCTTTCTGGTTATCAAATTTTCAGTTGCAACTTTCTGGCGGAAAGTTGGGCTCACAGATGTTTCCTTTCGGGAATGATTTAGAACTTGTGATCCTAGCTATTCCAATCGCGGCTGCGCCAATGATTGTAGCAACCTTTTTTAATGTAGCAGTGGCATATCTTTTTTCCTTTGTTTTATGCTTTGTGGTAACCTTTCTCGGCCGTGGTAGCTTATGGGTGTTCATGTATTTCTTTATTTGTGCTCTTTTGAGCGCTCACTGGCTGCATCCATACCACAACCGTGTTAAGCCAATCCGGACAGGACTTTGGGTCGCCTTTTTCCAAACTGCTTTAGTCCTTGCATTTCTACTTACTGTAGGCACAAGGGACTGGAGTTTTTACTTTTCATACGCCTTTGTAACACTTCTAAGCGGGCTTCTTTCTGGTGTACTGGCCGCTGGATTCATCCCGCTTGTAGAATATCTCCTGGGATACACAACTGATACACGCCTTATGGAACTCGCATCAATGGATCATCCCCTTCTTAGAGAGCTCATGCTTCAGGCTCCGGGCACGTATCACCACAGTATGATCGTAGGTACTATGGCAGAAGTTGCCGCTCGTGCCATAGGTGCTAAAGGGCTTCTTGCTAAAGTGGCAGGCTATTATCATGATATAGGTAAAATCAAAAAACCTCTTTACTTTATCGAAAATCAATTCAGTTGCGAAAACCGCCATGAAAAGCTTGCTCCATCCATGAGCAGTCTCATTTTAATTTCCCACGTCAAAGACGGAGTTGAATTGGCAAAACAACATAAGTTAGGAAAACCCATCATCGACATAATCCAACAACATCACGGCACCAGTCTGATAGCCTATTTTTACAATAAGGCAATAGAGCTCAGGAGTAAGATCAAGCAACACAGAAAAGGTATTGAGCTACCGCCTGTAAATATAGAAGATTATCGCTATCCAGGCCCCAAACCTCAAACGAAAGAAGCAGGCCTTGTGATGCTTGCGGATATGGCAGAAGCCGCTTGCAGGTCTCTTCCCAACCCTACTCCTGCACGTATCCAGGGAATGGTTTCCAAAATTATCAATCAGGCTTTCACTGATGGACAACTAGACGACTGCGAATTGACTCTCAGGGATCTTCATCAAATTGCCAAGCATTTCTATCAGATTCTCGGAGCAATTCACCATAAGCGCATTGAATATCCTCAGCAACAGGCAAATGAAGCAAAAAAAGGAGCAGCGGCAGATGAACGAGGTGATGCTTCAAAACGAGCAAACGGAACGGGAGATAGATCTGGAGAGGCTGAAAAAAGTGGTCAACCATGTCTTAAACGTCTTGGACTGTGACGGCGTAGAGTTAAGCATACTTCTCACCAACGATGACACAATAAGGCATTTAAAAGCCCAATATCTGGGGATCGACAGCGTAACCGATGTAATGGCTTTCCCTATGGAAGATGTGCTATTTCCCGGTGAAGATCGCCTTAGAATGCTTGGAGATGTGGTAATATCCATTCCAACTGCCTTTCGTATGGCGGAAGAACACGGGTGTCCTGCGGAAATGGTGTTGGATCTATTGCTGGTGCATGGTATCCTTCATCTTCTGGGGTATGATCACGCAACCCCTGAAGAAGCTTCTTTAATGGACACAAAAACCATGGAATTGCTGACGTCTTTTGGTTATGATTCTTCATCTTGGAAATGGTATCTCACTGCAGAACGTTAATGTCCCAATGAGAGACATCAACAAACAACGACAAATTTATGGGGCAGAGCAACAAATAGCAACGTAGGCAAAAAATACATCTCCACAAAAGAGGAGAAAGACACGATGGCTCGTCTAACAGTAAATGTTGATCACGTGGCTACTCTAAGACAGGCAAGAAAAGCCAAGTATCCAGACCCTGTAGCCGCAGCAATCCTTGCGGAACTAGGAGGCGCAAATGGAATAGTGGTGCACCTTAGAGAAGACCGACGTCATATTCAGGATCGAGATCTCGAACTACTTCGGCAGATTGTTAAAACTCATCTGAACCTGGAAATGGCAAACACAGAAGAGATGCTAGCCATCGCAACAAGAATAAAACCAGACCGTGTTACACTTGTCCCCGAGCGGCGTGAAGAACTTACTACAGAGGGTGGGCTTAATGTAGCCGACCAGGAGATGAAAATTCAGGATGCTATTTCAGTGCTTCACCGAGCGGGAATAGAAGTTAGTCTTTTCATAGATCCGGCGGTTCAGCAAATTCAAGCAGCAGCCAGAGTGGGAGCGGATGTGGTGGAATTACATACCGGAATATTCTCCGAAGCCAAAACTATCGAAGAAAGGCGGCGGCAGTTTGAGATACTCAAAAACGCCGCTAGGCTTGCTAAAGAATTGGGGCTTAACGTTCACGCAGGTCATGGAGTAGATTACGAAAACGTACTTTGGCTAAGAGAAATTCAGGAAATCGAAGAATTCAGCATAGGACACTCTATTATAGCCCGTGCTGTCATGGTTGGGATGGAACAGGCTGTAAGAGACATGGTAAAATTATTAAATCCGTAACTTACATAAAAGCCATGATAGATTCAACTTGCGGGATTGTCTTCGATGATGCTTCCATCTCATCTCACCATAATTCTTTTACATCGTAGGGGCAATCCCGCCGTGGCGGGACCCTTACATAAACGCACATCGAATTAAGGCACGGTCTTCATGGATGGATGCTCCCCTATACTTTCGATCGATAATGCTAACTCTAAAAATAGAAGATGGTACCACAGGAACTTGATGAGTTTTGTGGATGTTTTTTCATGTAGTTTGGGATACAATTGTTGTGAAACATGCCAGAAGTCTAAAAACACCAAAGGAGGATAGGAAATATGCCCGCCGTTTTGCCTTTGGATATCTACGAAGTATTTGAAGAGTGGTTTGGAAAGGAAGGAGCGAGAAAAGTGCTAAAAGCTCTTGAAGTAACCATTGCCGATACAATAGAGCACCGATGGGCAACAACGAGAGAAGATCTTCTCAATGCAATAAGAAAAGAGTTCATCACGCGGAATGTTTTTGAAGAAAAAATAAACGCTTTAAGGAACGAACTACTTGGCAAAATGGAAAAAGACAGAGCGGAACTTCTTGGTAAAATTGAGAAAGACAAAACTGAACTCCTTGGCAAAATGGAGAAAGACAAAACTGAACTCCTTGGTAAAATGGAGAAAGACAAAGCTGAACTCCTTGGTAAGATAGAAGCTCTTTATGAAAAGACTGAAAAAGACAAAGCTGAACTCCTTGGTAAGATAGAAGCTCTTTATGAAAAGACTGAAAAAGACAAAGCTGAACTCCTTGGTAAGATAGAAGCTCTTTATGAAAAGACTGAAAAAGACAAAGCTGAACTCCTTGGTAAGATAGAAGCTCTTTATGAAAAGACTGAAAAAGACAAAGCTGAACTTAAAGGGAGAATTGACAGGTTAGAGCAGAAATTTAATTTCATGATGATTCTCTTAATCTTAGCTCTTACTGTAATGAATCCAGTGGTTGCAGAGATCCTGAAGAGACTACTAAAGTTGGGATGATGTAATTTTGTAATCGGAAATATTTCAAGAAACATTTTCTGGAACATGTAGCTCAAAACCAGAAGGAGTTTTTTTACGACTCCTTGGTGATTTTTTAATAGATGAAAATATGGAATTGAAACATGGCTATTCGAGGCATAGGCGTTGATATTGTGCACATCCCACGTATTGAAGCTTCCCTTGCAAAATGGGGAGATCGTTTCAGACGAAAGATTTTTACCGAAAGGGAAATTACGACAGCCAAAGATCGCCTGCGAGAAGCTCGCTTCCTCGCTATGCGATTTGCTGCTAAGGAAGCGTTTGCAAAAGCAACCGGTATGGGTATGAGGTCACCTCTGAAATGGCACGCCATTGAAGTAAAATCAAATGATCTCGGTCGTCCGGAAATCGCTCTATCCGAAGATCTCAAAAAATGGTGTGAATCCAGAAACATTCGATACTGGCACTTAAGCCTTTCAGATGATCATGACCATGCCATAGCCATAGTAATTCTGGAAGGAGAATAAACCATGTACCTGCTCACGGCTCAGGAAATGGCTCAAATCGACCAGTTCACCATTAAAACGATCGGTATCCCTGGTATAGTTCTTATGGAAAACGCCGCCAGAGGTGCCTGTCAGTTTTTCGAAGAAGTCCTGCCAGATCTTTTGAAACGGTGTGTCGGCGTTGTCGCCGGTCCTGGTAATAACGGCGGGGATGGATTTGCCATTGCAAGGATTCTTTTTGGAAAGGGAGCAGATGTAAAAGTCTTTTGCGTAAAAACACCTCAATATTTTTCCGAAGACGCCCTTATAAATTACGAAATCCTCAAAAAACTCGGTGTGCCGATTTACTTTATCGACGATCCTGATTCTGAAGGATGGGAAATTATATCTAATAGTACGGTCATAATAGATGCACTCCTGGGCACAGGCATTACGCGGGAAGTTACGGGAATATTTAAAAAAGCAATTGATAAAATCAACTCTATGGGAGTTCCCATCCTTGCGGTAGATATTCCATCAGGAATTGATGGATCTACAGGCCGGATTATGGGAACTGCTGTAAATGCCTACGCTACTGCTACGTTCGCTTTTCCCAAAATCGGACATGTATGCTGGCCTGGATCGCGTCACACCGGCACACTAAAAGTAATCGATATAGGCATTCCTAATCTAGCTCTTGAACATTATAAAATAACTCGTTACTTACTCACCAAGGAATTCATGGCAAATGTGATAGAACCGAGATCGCCCATCATCCACAAGGGACAGGCAGGTCACGTGGTTATTCTTGCAGGATCCCCCGGTAAAACCGGAGCTGCTGCGATGTCGGCTTTGGGAGCAGTAAGAGGCGGAGCAGGGCTTGTAACACTCATGATCCCCAAAAGCCTTAACCCCATCCTGGAAGTTAAAACCACAGAACCCATGACTTACCTCCTTCCAGAAACAGATGAGCAAACAGTATCCCTGGATGCACTGGATCAAATTATGGAATTTATTTCTAACAAGCAATGCCTCGCCGTTGGCCCCGGCGTGTCGCTTCATCCTGAAACCCAGGAACTTGTACGCCGGCTTATAGTGCAGTCGCCATGCACTGTCGTAGCCGACGCCGACGCTCTCACGGCTATCGCAGAACATATTCAGATTCTCAAAGATGCTTCATCACCAATAGTGATCACACCACACCCAGGGGAAATGGCACGACTTCTTGAAATCTCAACAACGGAGGTGCAATCTGACCGATTAGGCATAGCCGAAACCTTTGCAAAGGACTTCGGAGTCGTTGTAGTGCTTAAGGGACATAGAACTATTGTGGCCGACCCGCTTGGAAGAGCTGCCGTAAATACAACAGGAAATCCCGCTATGGCATCGGGGGGCATGGGCGATATTCTGACGGGTCTCATCTCGGCACTCATCGCTCAGGGACTTGATCCATTCGAAGCCGCCTGTGTGGGAGTATTCGTTCACGGAGCGGCAGGGGACCGAGTGATAGAACAGCACGGTTGGGGAACTCGAGGCCTTGCCGCTACGGATTTGCTCGACAAAATTCCAACAATTCTAAAAGAACTGGAGGCTAATTCCAGCAGGGTCGCACGGCCGTGCGCTACTACCCACCTTACGGAATAAACAATGACGACGGAAAGATACATAACAAAGTCGGCAGAAGAAACAGTAAACCTCGGTAAAAACTTCGGTTCCAGGCTCCAACCAGGTGATGTGGTTGCTCTATGGGGAGATCTTGGATCGGGAAAGACAACCTTTACCAGAGGTATAGCTCGAGCTCTGGGAGCTTCACCATCAATTCCCATTACAAGCCCGACATTTACCATAATCAACGAATACCATGGAGCGCTAAATCTCTACCATATTGATTTATACAGAATCAGTGGCGTCGCAGACCTTGAAACACTAACTCTGCGGGAAATCCTTTACGGACATGGAGTATGCGTCATCGAATGGCCTGATCGGTTGGAAAAAGAAGAACTTCCAGAAAACCGCTGGGATGTTCTATTCGATGTCATAGACGAAAACGAACGTCTCATCATAATTGAACGAGTCGGAAATTCTTCAAATTCTGTGAGTAACCCATGATTCGGGGCAACCTGCCACGGCGGGACACTACACCCGTGACGCTTTTGAACGACCCCTCGATTCGCCTTTACTTCGGTAATGGCGTATCGCCATACGCCCCTACGGATGGAAGATTTTTTCCAGGAAAGTTAATTTTCCCTTTCTCATGGAGTTATTTTTTGCTACATAGCGAGTTCCCTTTTTACTAACAGGGCTGGATTTTGTATCGCCCTGATTATTTTTGAAGCTATGAGGTGCTAGGAAAGATGACAACGCAAATTGACAAATTAAGGAACATTGGAATTAGCGCTCATATAGACTCTGGAAAAACTACTCTTACAGAGCGGATTCTTTATTACACAAGGCGCATCCATACCGTCCATGACGTCAAAGACGGTCATGGTCCCACAATGGACTTCATGGAACTAGAACGAGAAAGAGGCATAACCATTCAGTCTGCAGCAACATACTGCTACTGGAAAGGCTACGAAATAAACATTATAGACACTCCCGGACACGTAGATTTTACAATCGAGGTAGAACGCGCCCTAAGAGTGCTCGATGGAGCCATTCTCGTGCTATGCGCCGTTGCTGGAGTGCAGTCGCAATCCATCACGGTGGACAGACAAATGAGGCGCTATAATGTACCGAGAATCGCTTTTATAAACAAATGCGACCGTCTAGGAGCAAATCCTCTTCGAGTGGTCGATCAAATGCGCGAACGCCTCAACCACAATGCAGTGTTAATGCAGTTACCATGGGGGCTTGAAGGCGACTTCAAAGGGGTTATCGATCTCGTCACAATGAAAGCCTATTCTTTCGAAGGTTCTCTGGGAGACGAAGTGGTAGAACATGAAATACCCTCAGAATATATGGAACTTGCGCTGAAGAAACGCGAAGAATTGCTTGACATCGCATCTCTCTTTTCTGACGATTTAACCGAAGCCATTCTGGAAGAAAAGGTAACAGAGGAGCTTATTCACGATGCTATCCGTCGCGGTACACTCTCTTTGAGATTAACTCCTGTGTTTGTGGGATCGGCATACAAAAATAAGGGTATTCAGAATCTGCTAGATGGAGTAGTTCATTATCTCCCAAGCCCTCTGGATGTTTCCATTGAAGCCTATACGCTCGGAAGTCAACAAGAATCGGCTCCTATTTCTCTTTCTCCCAATCCCAACACACCACTTGTAATGTTTGCCTTCAAGCTAGAAGTAAGCCGATATGGACAGCTAACCTATTTCAGAATTTATCAGGGACGATTGCGCAAGGGAGATACCATCGTCAATATGCGCACCGGACAGAAAGTTAAAGTAGGACGCATTGGACGAATGCACGCTCGAGAAATGGAAGACATCGAAGAAGCTATAGCCGGTGAAATCGTGGTGTTGTTTGGGATAGACTGTGTGTCAGGCGATACTTTTACCGACGGTTCTGTCCAATGTATGATGAGTTCTATGCATGTTCCATCACCTGTCATATCGCTCGCTATAAAACCCAAAAACCGTGATTCTCAAATCAAGATAAGCAAGGCTCTTAACCGTTTCACAAAGGAAGATCCTACCTTTAGATCCTATGTAGACGAAGAAACAGGGGACACGATCATCTCTGGTATGGGTGAATTGCATCTGGACGTTTACATCGAGCGAATGAAAAGAGAATATCAGGCTGAAGTGGAAGTAAGCCCTCCACAGGTAGCTTATAGAGAAACCATAACAAGGCGAGCAAACTTTGATTACACGCACAAGAAGCAGACAGGGGGAGCGGGACAGTATGGTCGAGTTGCCGGATACATTGAACCTCTGGAAGAAGGCGAATACGAATTTGTAAACGAGGTTGTCGGTGGAGTAATTCCAAAGGAGTTTATCCCGTCATGCGATGCAGGTTTTAAAGCATGCCTCACCAAAGGTGGACTTGCAGGGTTTCCAATTGTAGGCGTGAGAGTGGTCATCAATGACGGAGCATACCACCCCGTAGATTCGTCAGACATCGCCTTTCAACAGGCAGCTATTGGCGCTTTCCGATCTGCATACGAAAAAGCTCAGCCAATCCTGCTAGAACCAATTATGCGAGTGGTGGTAGAAACACCAACGGAATTCCAGGGCGCAGTGCTCGGTAGCCTAAACCAAAGACGAGGTGTAATTGTTAGCACGTCGGAAGATGGAAAATTTTCTACAGTAGAAGCAGAAGTCCCGCTGGCAGAAATGTTTGGATATGCCACAACTCTTCGATCCATAACGCAAGGCAAAGCGGAGTTTACAATGGAATTTGCCAAATATAATCCTGTGCCAAAACAGATTTCTGATGATATTATGAAATCGAGGAAATCAAAATAACAATGCCTCCTTCACCCCGTCTCTTCCCGACGGAAGACAGGCAGGGGGCAGTGCTCCCAGCCAATTGTTAAGCGTTGGAACTGGTTCGGCTTTCATTTCAAGCACTGCTCCCGTTAGTCTCTCCCAGGAGGAGGTGGCGAAAGTGAAGGATAGCAAAAAGGAGGACTTAGTGTGGAAACCTTTGATTTTCCGCCTATTTCGGTAGAACTTCATGATATTTCGCCTCTCGGAGGTGGAGAGATTGGGGTTGTGATGGCGAGAGCCGGTGTTGGCAAAACGGCTTTCCTATGCCTTCTAGCTCTTGAACAAATCCGGCAGGGAGGCAGAGTGCTTCACGTGTGTGTGGACGAAACACCTGACAAAATCAAAACCTGGTACGAAGAAATCCTTCGGTCCTACGGCAGGAATCTTCCTAGAGCAGTGATAAAAGAAATCGCCTCCAGCATTGAACCCCTAAGATTCATAGCATCATTCCTGCACAATAGCTTTTCTCTTCAGAGACTTCAGGAGCTGGTAACAAACCTGGCGGATCAGGCAAGATTCTTACCATCCCTGGTAATTATTGATGGTCTCGATGTAGAACGATTCGACAACTTCTTTTTCTCATCTCTTAAGACCTTCCTTGCCGAAAAGTCCCTGCCTCTCTGGATGTCTGCAAGGATGCTTCTACACGCAAACGAAAAAGTCGAAACGGCTGTTCCCTCCCCCTGTAATTCGATTGAATCACTCCTTGATGTGGTCATAGTCCTGGAATCGGGTGAACAAAGCTCTCCAACCATTAAAGTCATCAAAAATCGTAACAACTTCCCCGTAAACACCTCAATCCCCTTCGTCTCTCCTATTTTTAGGTGAAATTCTTTAATGGGGGGTATTTGTTGTTATGGAAGACGACCTAATACTTTCGCTCACCAGACAAGTACAGGAAGAAGTTGTTGAAAATTACCTGAGGGAAAGACGCCTTATCGATCTCCAGTTGGAAGAAGTCGAAGAACTCGCTCAGAAAACTCTAAAAAAAGCGGCAAAAACCGGGAGGCGTTTTTCCCGCATTGGATACCTTTTGGTAGATGACGAATTCCGTGAGCGATGGCGAGTTATGGTAGGGCTTCCACAGGAATCTTACTGGTACTGCTGGCTCACAGAGGAATTTAAACACAATACTCGCTTTATTACCGTTACAGCTCTGACTCACAAGGGACGTTTCAAGCGGCTTGTTCATGAAGCCTATAAACGCCTGCTTGATCGTATGGAAGAATACAAAAAGCTCTATGAACACCTCTGTCAGGAAATAAAAGCCGTCAACCTGAACATTCAGGCCTTTCACAGAAATTTCGATATCCTGAGCATTATACAATTCCTGAAAGGCATGGATGTGATCGAACTGGAGAGGAAAAAATTTCTAGGGGGTAACTTTTCACCTGAAGAATTAATATCGATTGACCAGGCAATGTGTTTCAAACCCGTTAGGCTTGAACAATGGAATCCGCCTGCACCTTTTGATCTCCCAGCGCACTCAGCCATAGAGAAAAAACTCGACCAGTTGGCATCAGATGTCTACGCCAGATATGGCTGGCGACTGAAAGACATCGTGAGGTAATACCGTTTTTATTTGTAAAGTTAGGGGCGACCGGCCGGTCTCCCCTACAATTTTCGGTGGTAACTTCGGCCACCCTCTCCCCACCCTGCTTTCCCATCAAGAATCTGTCGCAATTCGATGCGTGTTTATGCAGGGGCGATCCCGCGAGGCGGGACGTTGCCCCTACAATGATAATAATCCTTTGAATGTGATTATGGCACAGACTGACAGACGTGACACCCACAATTCCCCCCGTAATGGCATTAGTAAGCCGAAAAATAGAAAATGCCGCAATGTTTAATAACTACTGGTGTAGCTATTTATCAAAGGCATTATCATCATCGAGATGGCACACTCGCCCGATTTTGACATACTCCTGAACAACAGGTTTCAGTTGATTTCTGACATCAAGGAATTTTTTCTTCATGGTTCTAAGCCATTCGGCGTGATCAAGAGCGTCCCTAAGGCTGTAAAAAAGCTGATGTTCCCCCGGCGTAATGGTTATGGCTAGTCGTCCATTTTCAATCCTGTAATGGCCGGTATTGCTACAAAGGAGGCATCTTACTCTGCTACCATCGAGAAATCGAAAGGAATCTCCTCCACACAGCGGGCATACAACAGACGTTTCGGCGGGGACAAAGGACGTACCGCTTAGGATCGCATTCGCAACGCTTTGAACAAGATCCCTGTTTTGATCTCCCAGCACGGCTTCTCCGGGGAAAGCACCGTAAACAACCACTGATGCCAATAGTTTTCCTCCCATGATTTTAATCGCGCTATCAACCATAAGCTTAGCGTAGCCTTCCATACCTTCAATACCGGCCGTTATCACCGATACCATGGGTTTGCCCCAGATTTTTTCAAGGATAGAGTAAAACATCAATCCGCGATCGATGAATCTTTTAAGAAGGCTATTAGCTCCAAGGAAATAGGTAGGGGCCGTTACAGCAATAGCATCTGCGGAAACTACTCTCGAAAGAATCTTTTGCATATCGTCTTTTTGTGGACATTTTTCAAAGAGGCAGGAATAGCAGGCTTTACAAGGCCGAATATCGCATTCTATAAGGCGTATAATTTCTAGTTCCCAGCCAGTTCCAAGTTCCTTTGCCACAGCTCGTATAAAAAGTTCTCCATTGCCGGGTTTTCTCGGCGAAGCCACAAGAGCCACAAGTCGCTTCATTTATTGTTCTCCTGTGATTACTTAGGTTAGTGAGTCTCAAATCCTTTCCGCTCTAAGTATTTAGCCTACTCTTTTGCCAGTAGCAAGGACGTAAAGTAATCATTGAATCAAGGGTTTGCTGATTTTACATTACGAACCAATTTTTTCTTGACTCAAACTTAAAGGCTATGTTATCGCAAAAACTGTGTTAGCTAGAGTAGGAAAGTGGAATTTCCGAGTTCTCACCCCAAATGTTCCACCTGTTTGAATCCTCGCTATATGTTCTCTGCCAATATGGTTGTAGCACACGGTGTTATAAGAGAGATTTCAAAGGTGTCTTGCAATGGTAGTCCATTTACATCAAAAACCAAAAGGAGGGAAAAGGAGCTATGGGAATGGATCAATGGTATCGCGAACTTATGCAAATTAACATGATGCCTGACAATGAAGAAAAGGCAAAGGCTTCACAAGCGTTTTTTGAGAAGCTCAACAAGGCCGCTCTTCCTGCACATTTTAATTGGGCAGAGGAGATTTTAGAAGGGCTTCACGTCAAAGAAAGACCAAACCAGACAGCGTTAATATGGGCAGATCTTGATACCGGTGATGAGAAAACTTATACCTATACTCAACTTGCCGAGAAAAGCAATCAGTTACTAAATTTGCTCAGGAAATACGGCGTTGCCAAAGAGGATCCTGTTTACATTATGGTTCCGGTTCTTCCCGAAATCTGGTTTGCCAGTGTAGCAACTTTAAAAGGCGGCATGGTTCTGGTTCCAACGGCAATGACAATGACAGCGAAAGAATTAGAATATCGTTTCAAAACCTACCCACCCGCAGCGGTTATAGGCACTAAAGCTTCTGCACCTCTCATTGATGAAGCTCTGAATGCTCTTGACATAAAACCGAAAGTAAAACTCTGCACCGACGGAGTAGATGGATGGATGCCCTATTCCGAGGCTGACAAGGAATCAACATCTGCACCGGCAGAAAAAACACTAACTTCAGACATTATCCTGTGCTTCTTTACTTCAGGAACCACGGGCATGCCAAAGCGAGTCGTTCACACAGCAACATCCTATCCTCTGGGACATCTTTCCACATCAAATGTGATAGGTATAAGACCCGGCGATATTCATCACAACCTGAGCCAGCCCGGATGGGCAAAGTATGCCTGGAGCTCATTCTTTG
>Ga0078972_1005045_pt2 | contig 13993 bp, 15 predicted proteins | sample YelNatPaOPGAMG01_FD_67568 | JGI IMG/M metagenome (GOLD analysis project Ga0078972, IMG submission 67568) | Hot spring thermophilic microbial communities from Obsidian Pool, Yellowstone National Park, USA - OP-RAMG-01 (SPADES assembly) (version 2) | ecosystem: Environmental > Aquatic > Thermal...
CTGATAAAATCAGTACTTAGTTCGCGCAAAGTGATGATTTTTTCCAGAGTCAATTTTTCCGATTCATATCGATTAATGGTCTCTTTATTTTTTTGAACTTTTGATTCTAGATAAGAAACGTCCCCTATTAGGTTTTGATTTTTTTCTGCTTTTTCTAGGGTAGCGATAAAATCTTTTGGGTTCGTTAAGGACATCTCCAGTAGGTTTTTTCTTTCGCTTAGCTCATCAATTTTTTGCTTTATTTCTCCTAATTCTTTACCTACTTCCTGGCTGGGATTAGTGTTTATAATTTGTTCTAATTTTTTCTTTTCCGCTTCTAAACCATCTAATTCAACCTGGATATTTTTAATTTCTTTTTGGCGTTCAGGTGCTGGTTTATCTTTGATTTCTGTATAAATTTTGATTATTTCTTGATTTTGTTCTTTTAAGTTTTTTAAACCTAAAGCATTCTTGCTAATGCCCAGTTGTTTATTATAACGATTGTTGATTTTCTTGGTATAATCTTTATTATCGTTCTTTAATTTTGTAATAGCCACAGTCAAATCGAGGATTTCTTGTTTTTCTTTTTTGATGACTTCACTTTGTTCTAAGCCAACCGCCTGCTCTGGCGGTAATTCAGTATGATTGATGATATCTTTAGCTTCGGGTGGTATTTCCATATTTATTTTTTAAATTTTTTATAGTATTAAAAAGGACCCAACCCTTCATTTTTTGGTTTTAATAATTTCATCAATTAAACCATAGGTTTTGGCTTCTTCCGGCGTCATCCAAAAATCTCGGTCGGTATCTTTTTCAATTTTATCCAAGGATTGACCAGTATGTTTGGCTAGGATTTGGTTAATTTGTTTTTTTACCCGCAGGATTTGTTTGGCCGCAATTTCAATTTCTTTGGCCTGGCCGCCAGCCTCGCCCATTACTTGGTGGAGGAGAATTTCTGAATTGGGCAGGGCATAACGTTTGCCCTTTTTACCGGCTGCCAGCAAAACAGCCGCCCCAGAAGCAGCTACGCCCATACAAATAGTACTAACATCTGGCTTGACAAATTGCATGGTATCATAAATGGCTAAAGCGGCCGGCACTGAACCGCCAGGGCTATTAATATAAAGGTAAATATCTTTTTTGCTGTCTTCGTGGTCTAAAAACAGCAGTTGGGCAATAACCGTATTGGCAGTAGCGTCATCAATCGGTCCGGCTAAAAATACAATCCGGTCTTTTAAAAGCCGGGAGTAAATATCATAAACCCTTTCGCCAATTTCTGAGCGCTCGATTACCGTAGGAATTAAAATCATTTTTTGGTCTTTATTTGCCATATTTTAAAAATGGTTAATTCATTAAGAATTTAAAGACCTTATCATAGCGAAGCCTACCTTTAATATAAGACCTCAAATCTTGGCTGTCAATTTGACTGGTTTGGTCTCTTTTAATCATCTCATTTTTTAGAGCGGATTCAATTTCAGTTTCTGAAACCATAATATCATTGGCATCAGCGATGGCTTCCAAAATCATCGCGTATTTAATGCGTTTTTCGGCCTCAGGGCGAAATTCATTTTTTAATTCAGCCTCTGTTTTATTAAGCGATTTGAGATAGGTTTCGTAATCTAGGCCCTCATAGATTAAGGAATTTTTAAATTCTTCAATCATTTTATTAACTTCAGCCTCAATTAAAACCGTCGGCAAATCCAGCGTAATTTTTTCTGAAACCCTGTCTAAAAATTCAATTTTATTCTTTTCCTCGGCTTTGGCCCTTTTGGCTTGGCTTAAATCAGTCCTGATTTTATTTTTTAATTCTTCCAAATTCTTAAAAGCGCCGATTTGTTGTGCTAACTGGTCGTCAATAGCCGGCAGCGCTTTTTCAGCCACCAATTTAATTTTGACTTCAAAATCAAGTTTTTTGCCGCGCAGATGGCCGATCCAATTCTTTTAATTGGCTTTTAAGGCTTTGAAACCAAGCGAGCACCTCTTGGATTTCTTCATCTGTTACTTCGCTCTCAATGTCTTTTTTTAAAATTTCTTGGGCTAATTTTTTATAATTATCAGGCAAAATAATTTCAGGCAGAACGGTCACTTTAGCCTTAAAGGAAAAATCATTTTCTGGCGCCAATTTAGTGATGGTAATTTGCGGACGATCAATCACCTTTAAATTTTCCTTTTCTAAAATATCATTGTAATTTTTTTTAATGGCCAGTATCGCCGCCTCTTCCCAAATCTTGCTTGCCTCTAAATGCTTTTCTGCTATTTCTTTCGGCACTTTGCCCTTTCTAAAACCATTAATTTCTAAATCTTTGGCCAAATTTTCCAGCGCCTGGTCAACAAAAATTTTCATTTCGCTCGCTGTGAGCTCAAAATCGATTTGGCGCTCATTATTATTTAAGGGACTAATTTTGTAATTCATTTTATTTTATAAATGAGAATTTTATGGTGTTTCAGTTTGCTCCGTTTCGCTTTCCGGCTCTTCGCTTGATATCTTTTCCGTTTCCTCAGCTTCAGCCACTCCGGATTCAACTGTTCTTTCCGGTTCCATGGAAGAGCGGACATCAATACGCCAGCCGGTTAGTTTGGCAGCCAAACGGACATTTTGGCCATTTTTGCCGATAGCCAAAGAGAGTTGCTCGGGTGGCACAAAAAGGCGCACCTCCCGCCGGTCAGTTAAAATTTCCACTTCGTCGACCTTGGCTGGTCCCAAGGCTTGGGCTACAAATTTTGCCGGTTCTTCTGAATATTCAACAATATCAATTTTTTCTCCATTCAGTTCGTCAATGACCACAGCCACACGCGTGCCGCGCTGGCCAACTAAAGAACCAATGGGGTCAACTTCTTCTTGATGAGAGATAACGGCAATTTTGGTCCTAGAGCCCGGTTCCCGCGCGATAGATTTAATCTCTACCAATCCCTCATTGATTTCTGGCACTTCCATTTCAAAAAGCTTGATAACAAATTTAGGATGGGAACGGGAAAGAAGCACCATCGGGCCGCGCGGTTTGTCTTCAATAGAAAGAACATAAAATTTTTTGCGTTCGCCAATTTTTAAATACTCATTAGGAATCGATTCGCTTAAGGGCATAATCGCCAAGGCTTTCCCTAAATCAACATAGACATTTTTGCCCTCAATCCTTTGAATTACGCCGCTTACTACTGTACCTACTTTGTCTTTAAATTCATTGATGACAAATTCCCGCTCAAATTCATGCAATTTCTGGAGGATGACCTGTTTGGCGGTTTGGGCAGCAATTCGGCTGAATTCTGTTTTATTTTCTAAGGGCAAGATCAACTCTTCGCCTACCTTAATTTGAGGGTTAATTTCTTGTGCTTCTTCTAATAAGATATGCCTATCCGGGTTAAATTTAATTTTTTTATCTTCTTCGTTTTCTTCCTTCTTCTCTTCTTCCTTTTCTTCACCTTCTTTAAGCATTGATTTGTCAACTACCAGTTTTACTTGCCAGAATTGCGTTTCGCCGGTTTCCGGATTGATTTTGGCTCGAATGATTTCAGTTTTTTTGGCGTAATCCTTTTTATAGGCCTTGGCCAAGGCTTCTTCAACCGCCTCGAGCACCTTCTCTTTGGGAAGCCCTTTTTCTTCAGCCACTTGCCTTAAAATTAGATTTAAAGTTTTCAGATTAAACATATTTTAGGTTTAATTAGGTTATTAAACAAAATGAGGTCGCTTTCTGCGACCATTGTAATTTTAATTTTTTTTAAAAAATTAGTCAAGGGTTAATAATAGAAAGGTAAAGAGTCCCAGTGTCGAACTTCTTTTAAATTTAAGGTATCATCTAATACTAAAGCTAAAAAATCGAACCGCCAACGTTTTTTAGCCCATTGGGGGTTTTGGTTTAAATAAGAAAGCACTGCCTTTTTGAGCCGCTTGATTTTTTGGTTATTTAAATGCCATTCCGGCGCTTTTTCGTCCCCTTCCCCATTATTTTTTTGATAAGTAGTTTTCACCTCAACAAAAACCAATTCTTTGGTTTTACGGTCATAGACAATTAAATCAATCTCGCCCCATTTTCTAAAAAAATGGCGACCAATGAAGCGATAGCCGTGGTTTAAAAGATAGCTTAAGGCCAAATCTTCGCCTAATTGACCAATAAATTTTTGATTTCCCTTCCTTTTAAAAGTATTCATAGCTTTTTGTTTCGCTTAATGTTTCACAGAATGTTTCACACTGGTCTGTGAAACATGTTTATTTTCTAAAAACCCCTTAAAAATGGAGATAAAATGTTTCACGTGAAACATTTTGCTAAAAATGGCTTATTTAAGCGACAACCAACATTCAAAGTTGGTTGTGCGATAAATAAGCCAAAAATCAGCGATTAAAGGGTTTTTAGGCCAGTAAAACCCAGTGTGAAACAAAGTGTGAAACAAAATAAACACTCTGCTATTTTTTTCTGTTTTTCTTTCTTCAGTTTTAATTTAGCTTGTTTTTGGGACTTCTTTCTTAAATAATAAAGCTTGGCTCGGCGCACACGGGGGGCCTTAAGAATTTCTATTTTTTCAATCTGGGGGCTATAAAGAGGCAAGGTCCATTCGATGCCGACGCCAGAAACAATTCTTCTTAGGGTGATGCGACTGTTGATTTCTTTTCCGTGCTTTCTTGAAATAATAATACCCTCAATAGTTTGGTGCCGGATTTTCTTTCCCTCTTTGACCTTTAAAACCAGCCGGACAATCATCCCTGCCTTTAAGTTATCAAACTCCGGTCTTTTCTGCTTTTCTGTTATTTTATTGATAAGAGAATGGCTCATAAATTTAAATAAAATCTATCACCTTTTTAATTTTTAATCAATAGTTTTGCGTTTTGAATTTTTATATTTTATACTGATAAGAGAAATAATTGGTTTTTCAATCTTAAAATGAATGAATATAAACAAACTATTTACGCTGTCAAAAAAGCCCTGCCAGCAGTGGTGGGCATTTTAGTTTTAAAAGATTTGGACCAATTGGAAAAAGAATTGGGGCCTGAGGTTTTTAAAGAGGGGTCTTTGTTTCTAAAATATTTACAACAGCCGGGCGCCATTGACGAGAGCAACAGGGTAAAAATTACCGGCTGCTCCGGCTTTTTCATTAGTTCAGACGGCTATATTTTAACCAATCGCCATGCGGTTAAAGACGAAAAAGCTATTTATCGGGTTTTGTGGCAAGGTCAGGTTTTAGAGACAAAAGTGGTGGCCGCTGATTATTTAACCGATGTGGCGGTATTAAAAACCGAGGTAAAAAACAGCCCTTATTTGCTTTTGGGCGATTCAGATAAATTAGAGTTAGGCCAAACGGTTTTAGCGATTGGCAATGCCTTAGGTGAATTTGAAAATACTGTCTCGCGCGGCATTATCTCTGGTTTGTCACGGAAGGTGCGGGCTGGGGAAGGCGAAAAATCAATGACCGAGGAATATGAGTTTCGGGGCATGATTCAAACGGACGCCGCCATTAATCCCGGCAATTCCGGCGGCCCGTTGATTGACCTTTATGGTCGGGCGATTGGCATTAATGCCGTGACAATTTTGGAAGTAGAAAATATCGGTTTTGCCATTCCCATTAATTTGGCTAAAACGATTTTTGCAGAAATTAAAAAATATGGCCGCGTTTGCCAAAAAATGCTGGGGGTTCGTTATATCTTAATTAACGAAGAAGTGCAAAAAGCTCACCATTTGCCCGTAAGTTACGGCGCTTATCTGGTTTATGGTTCCGATTATTCTGGTCCTGGTATTTTTAAAAATTCCTTGGCCGAAAAATTAGGATTTAAAGAAGGCGATATTATTTTAAAAATTAATAATGAACCGATTGGGCCGGAAAAAACCATTACTCAGATTTTGCAAAAACAAAAAATTGGCGATGAAGTGGTATTTCGCCTTTGGCGTCAAGGTAAGGAACTGGAGATTAAAACACGTTGGCAGTGTTTTTAACGGTTTCGACTAAAGTCGCTAAAACAGCGATGCGGCGGCTATCGACCCCTACGGGCCAACAACTTTGCAAAATGAGCGTGGGTGTTTCTTGGGGCGGAAAAAGATGTTCTGTTTCTAGATTGCCTTTTGGCCAAGGCAAAAATATTTTTTTTGTTACCACTTTATAAACATAAAGATTATTCTGCCACCAAACATAAATTTGATCATCAGCGTGATATTGGCTTAAAAGAGAAAAAACTGATTTGTAGCGGCCCGGTTCCCAGGGGTAGGCAGAGCTATGGCCAATGATAATTGTTTGCCCTTCGCCTAAAGGCTGGGAGCTGGGAAACAAAACCACCCCCTGTCTTAATTTTTTATAAATCACGCTTAAATTATAACTTTCAACTGTCTGGATAGGTGCGGCGATTTCGAATTGGGGCATAATGAGAAGGTTCTGGTTTGGGTTTTTAGAAATTTCGTCTTTGATAAATTGGGGATATTTTTCTAATGAGCTGTTTTGGGGTTTGGGCGAAAAGATATTTCCCTCGCGATTATTTGATTGGTTTAATGCTTTTTGATTTTCCTCTGCTCGTTTTAATTCTTCCTGCCAAAAAGCCAGCCGGGGAGGTCTTAATAATTCATTTTTAAATGATTGCCAAAGAGTTTTTGATTTATATTTTAAAAGCGAAGCAAAAGCCGCGCCATTAAAGATAACAAAAAAAATTGCGGCCAGAATAATAAAGACGAAAAAGAAAATTTTAAATTCTCGCCAGCCTCTTTTCATATTTTTAAAATGGAAGCATCTTATAAGACCGAGAGAGAACCACCGATTAAGTCAGGTTTTAGATAAAGGGCGGCTGCAATCAAAAGAATCAAAATAATAAATCGGCTGAAATAATGAACTGAGCGGCGCTTGGAATCAAGACTGGTGACAGAAATACCTGTAATACTAATAAGTCCCAAAAAGGCCAAACCATAGCTATAAGAGCGATCCATTAATTTAATTAAATTTCTGTTGGTAAAAACCAGATTTAAAGGCGCTAAATTATTTTTGGCTAATTGAGGACTGGGAGTGGCCGGAAGGGTAGCTACTGGTTGAGAATTGGTGGTGGAAGTTAAAGAAAGAGTTTTCGCCACTTCTTCAGAAGAGGTTGGTTTTATTTTTTCAACTGAGGAAGTAGGTACTGCCTGGGCTATAGGTTTTGAGACTGTTTTTACGGGTTGGCTGGCACTTGGTGCGCTTGTGGCCTGGCCAGCGGTTTGGCCACTAGTTTTAGCTATTTCAGAGGTTAAGGAAGAGGTGGCTGTTGGTTTTGTTTCAGTGGTTGATGATTTTAAGGTAGTAGGACTAATGGTTCGCGGCGTGCCAAAAAGTTGGACAATAATAGTTTTATTTTGAGAAGGGGAAATCGGCACGCTTATAACAGCAATGCCAATTTCTTTGTAATTGGGGTTAAGGATATTGGCGCGGTGGGTTGGTGAATTAAGCCAGGCATTAACAACCTCATCGCTGTTTACAAAATTAATCGCCAAATTTTCGCCGGCATAGAGATATTGATAGCCGTTTTCTGAAAACCAATACCAGGGAGAGCGGCCATCCGGGCTTTGATGAGCAAAATAATTCTTTATCAGCATGTCTTGGGCCTTGGCTTGGGCCGCCAACTCTAATTTTGGATTAATAGCCAAATTATTTAATCCGTATTTTTGCCGGACAGCATTAGTGAGCTCAATTAAATTTTGGCTGGTAATCGTAGCAAAAAAGGGGAATCTTTGAAAACTGATAATTTGCCAAGCCGGAACGATTTTTAAAATAAAGAATAGAATAAAATAAATCATTAGGGCTGAACCAGCTAAACTTTTGGGCAGCCATTGATTATCCGGCGTTGGCCAGAAAAATGATTTAATTGACAAAATCACCTTTTTCATTTCTTATATTATATCATAGCAAGAGAAAAAGGTAAAGACCAAGGGGAAATCCTTTTACCGACCCCCCCTCACCTTCTCTATTGACAAATATATTTTTTTGTTTTATCCTTTAAAAGCCTTTTCTTTGAGGCAAAGGCCCTGTCTTCTTTTATTGACAAGGAATTACCTTTGTGATATAATCTAGGCAGGATTCAAAAATAAAATTTAAATAACAAAAATAATGAAAAAAGCCTCTTATTTATTCATTTTAAATCTAGGAATCGCCATTTTGGGGCTTATTTTTAGCTTTAAGGCTTTAGCTCTTTCTGGCCCCTTGGCCCCGGTTGGTCCCAAACTCTATTTTGGGTCTGGTTATAATAATTCCCGGCCTATTCATTTTGAGCCGCAGTATCTTTACCCCAATAGCTCTAAAGTGCAAGTTGCTTATGACGACCCTGTTGATGATTGGAGCTATAAATTTTTCCAAGTTCATTTTATTCCCCTTGACCAAGAAGTGGGATTGGGAATTATCCAAACCGTTAATAATTACTGGCCTTATATTGATAATTTAGCCTTGAATAAAAGTTATCAATGGGAAGTGCGCGCTTGTGCTTATCGGGGTAATGGCAATTGCAATAGTAATTGTCAAAGCACTGATGGCGCGAATTCGGTCTGCCAATGGACGAACTGGTCCTCGCCCCCTTATAATGTTTATACTCCACCCCAAATTCCTTCCAATTTAAGGGCGACTAATATTAGCCAGCATAGTGTGACTTTATCTTGGAGTGGCACGCCAGGCTCAACAGTTTATAATGTAAAAATTTGGAAAGGACATTTAGCTACGAGAACCAATCGTGAATGCGGAGCCGACACCGCGCCGGCGCCTGATTTCTATTTGCAAAATGTTAGCTCTGGTCTAACAGTTAATGGCGGTCTGGAACAAAGAGTTTAAGCGGTAGTGAAACAGTGACACCTAACCAGACGACTACTTATACGATTACTTGCTACGGAGCCGGTGGCAGTGCCACTGATACCGTGACTGTTGTTGTTTTGAGTCAGTACCTCACTAATTCCACCTTGGATATTACTAAGTTAGGCCGCAATTTAACAGCTGGTCAAAATTACTACGCCATGAGTGTTAATGTGAAAACTGATGAAGTGATTGAATTTTGGATTAGGGTGGCTAATACCGGTAATACCACGGCTTTAAATGTGGTAGTGAAAGATTCCTTGCCTTTAGGTTTGAAATATTATCCTAATTCCACTAAGGTTGATGGCCAAAGCTGGGCTGATGGTTTAACTACTACTGGTCTTTCTTTAGGGAATTTATCTTCAGGTGCAGTTCGAATTATTACTTTTCAAGCAATTCAAGAATCAACTACTTCCTATACTTCAGCTTACAATTTAGCCACCGTTGAGGCCTCTAATGCTTCTAGCAATTCCAGCCGCTGTCTTATTAACCATCAAGCTGTTTTAGGAGCAGCGACGGTAGCAACTGGTCCCAGAGAAACCCTTCTTTTATCCTTGGTTTTAAGCGCTTTAATGACTTTAGTAGCTTGGTATTATTTCAGTCGTCACCCCCAAGGCCGATTGCTTTTAGAAAGATTTAAGGATTGGAAGACAGAACTGGCCTTAAAGCGATTGAGTAAAAGAATGAATTAAAATTAAAGCCCCTCGAAAGAGGGGTTTTAATTTTATTGAAATTGGGCTGAATCAATAATTTGATTAAAAAGTTTTTGATAGGTTTCGAATAAATCAGCCGGGGCCATCAAAATTAATTCATAAACCGCACCTTCGTTTTCTAAAAAATAATAACGCTCCAGTGTTTTAATATTTTTTAAGCCGGAAAATTGGTACTGGGCATTAATTAAATAACCGTTTGCTTTTTCTTCTTTACTTAAAAGAGTGATTTTATCTTCGCTTAAACCTTTATCCTTCCAAATATCTTCTTTGTTTTCAGCCGGCAGAATATTTCTTTTTAAAAGCATAAGTATTACCGGTTGGCCAATATTTTTATCTAAGGCGAGAAAGAATAGCTCATCTTGGCTACCCAAAATTTGATTTTTTAAAACAGAAGGCAATGAGTTCATCAGCGTGGCTGGAGAAATTTTTAGCCAAGAAGCGGGATAATCAAAACTTAAACGGTTATCCGGCGTTTGGTATTTTGAAAATGATATAAGATTCGGACTTGATGTTTGGGAGTTTTCTGTGGGGCTAAAATTAAGGGGATTAGGTTTTAGCCATTTTTGTTGGAGAAAATAACCAGAGAAAAGAGCAACGATGGCTAAAAAGATAAAGAGGAAAAGAGGCAAAATAAGCCACAAAATTATTTTTTTCATGGGTGGCTAGAGGGATTCGAACCCTCGCTAAGAGTGCCACAGACTCTCGTGCTAACCGCTACACCATAGCCACCATTAAATTTAATTTAGCATTTTTAAGGCTCAGAGTAAATAACAAGAAGCTAAAAATGGCGCGGCCGGAAGTATTTAAAGACTAGAACGTAAATCCATAAAAGGGCTAAGGCTAAGGAAAAAAATTCAGGTAGGGCCAAGCCAGAATAACCGTAAATTGTTTTTAAAAAATAATGCGTCAGCCAAACGATTAAAAAAGCGATTAAAATAATAAGGGTAAAATTAGAGGCTGGTTCTAATTTTTTCTTAAAATCTCTGGCTATTAAAATTAAAACCAAGGGGAAAAGTAAAAACAAAACATAGGCGATATTATGATGAAGACCGAAGGGCGAATTTTTTGGAAAAAAACCTAAAAGAGCCAAACTGGCGCAGGTTAAAAGAAAAAGAGCACGCGTTAGTTGATTGATAAAGGCGCTCATTTCTGGTGGCAGGTTGAGAAAGAAAAAAGCCATAAAAAGCCCGCTGAAAATTAGACACCAATTAAAGGCTGGTTGATAAAGACCGAAGTCACTTAAATCATTATTGAGCCAGATAAAACCCGGATAATAAGCTAAAACAATACCCACCACTGGCAGGATTAATCCGATTAAGCCGCTGGCTAAAGCTAATTTTTGAAATTTTTGTTTTTCTAAAGCCATTATTGGACAACAAGGGGAATGGTAATTTTATCGCTTAAGGCGCCGCTTTCTGGGTCTTTTTGATAAATTTCCAACCACAAAAATTGAGGGCAGTTGGGAGGCAGTGGCAGCTCTTTTGAAAACTCTAAATAAGGCGTGATTTCACTGGCGTTTTTAGAAATTTTATCAGTTAGCAAAACATTTTTATTTTGGTCTTTTAATGTTAAATAAAGTTCTTTGGGCGAAAGCTTAACACGGCCACTTATTACAATTTTTTCTTTGATTTTTTCATTAGCTTTCGGACTATCAATAATTAAACGAAAATTGTGATAATTTAAGAATAAGCCCCTGTAGTTCAACGGATAGAATACGGGCTTGCGGAGCCTGTGATAGAGGTTCGATTCCTCTCAGGGGCACAATGGGAAATATCCTGTCATTAACTGATTCAGTAAATAAAATTCGGGGCATTGGGCCGCGCTATCTTTCTTATTTAGAAAAACTAAACATTAAAACCGTTGAAGATTTGCTGCGTTATTTTCCTTTTCGTTATGACGACTATTCGCAATTAAAGAAGATAAAAGATTTGAAAGAGAATGAAGTTTCGACCGTCATTGCCGAATTGATAAAAATTAAAAACCGACGCAGCTTCCGTCGCCGAATGTTTATTACTGAAGCGGTTTTTAAAGATGAAACCGGCGAGCTCTTGGTTATTTGGTTTAATCAGCCCTTTTTAACCAAAACATTAGCTGTCGGTTCAAGAGTTAGCCTTTCCGGCAAACCCGTCTATTATCAGAGTAAGAAATTGACATTGGTTAGTCCGGCTTATGAGATTATTAAAACGAAGGGCGAGAAATTTGAGACTAAATTTTTCCGCCATACTGGCCGCTTGGTGCCAGTTTATTCAGAAACAGCCGGCCTTACCAGCCGGGCTTTAAGATATTTCATTCGCTCGGCTTTGGCCTCCCTTAAAGAAATTCCTGAAATCTTGCCCAGCAATTTATTGAAAAAGTTATCTTTATTGGAATTAAAAAAGGCTTTTTGGAAAATCCATTATCCTAATAATTTAAAAGAGGCTGAAGCAGCCAGAAAAAGATTTATTTTTGAAGAATTGCTTCTTATCCAACTTTCTCTTTTAAGAAAGAAAAAAGAAAATGACAGCCAAAAAGCGCCTCTTATCAAAGTTGATATTTCTTTGATTCAAGAGTTTGTTAATCATCTTGATTTTAAATTAACCGATGATCAGCGCCGGGCAATTTGGCAGATTATCAAAGATTTCGAAAGCGCCAAACCGATGAATCGTTTATTGGAAGGCGATGTTGGCTCTGGCAAGACCGTTGTGGCTTTAGCTGCGGCCCTTTTGGTGATTAAAAGTGGTTATCAGGTTGTTTTTTTGGTTCCGACCGAGATTTTGGCCCATCAGCATTTCTTAACGAGCCAAAAATTTTTTAAAGATTTTAATATTAAAATCGCCCTGTTAACAGCCCACCAATCGAAAATTTTTTCCGAGGGTTTAAGCGGCAAAATTAAAAAAGAAACATTAAAAAAAGAATTGCTTTCTGGCGAGCCAATGCTGGTCATCGGCACCCAGGCTTTAATTCAAAAAGAAGTGAGATTTTCTAAATTGGGTTTGGTTATTATCGACGAGCAGCATCGCTTTGGCGTCAGGCAGCGGCTGGCTTTAGTTAGCGAAAATAAAAATCAATACCTGCCCCATCAATTATCCTTAACTGCTACGCCCATCCCTCGAACTTTAGCCCTGGCTCTATACGGCGACCTTTCTTTGTCGGTTTTACGCCAAAGGCCGGCTGGTCGCCAGAAAATTATTACCAAAGTAGTGCCACCCCAACGTCAAAAAGAAGTTTTTGAATTTATTCGGCGAGAAATTAAAAAGGGCCGCCAGGCTTATGTAATTTGCCCCCGCATTGAGCCCAAAGAATTGAAAATAGCTAGTAACCTTTTAACCTATCGTCAATATCTCAATTATGAAGTTAAGGCAGTGAAGGCTGAATTTAAAAAATTAACGGAAGAAATCTTTCCGGAGTTTAAAATAGCGATGCTTCATGGCCGCCTTAAAGCCGAAGAAAAAAATAAAATTATGGAAGATTTTAAGAAAGGCGAGATTGATATTTTGGTTTCTACTTCCGTCATTGAGGTTGGCATCGATGTTAAAAACGTAACCATTGTGATGATTGAGGGCGCCGACCATTTTGGCTTGGCTCAATTGCATCAATTTAGGGGTCGAGTGGGCCGCAGCGACCTCCAATCCTATTGTTTTCTTTTAACTGAATCCGGAGGTGCTCTGACTTTGAAGCGGCTCAGAGCAATGGTTAATTGCGATGACGGCTTTCGTTTAGCAGAAATGGATTTGGCCATTCGGGGTCCGGGTGAATTTTTGGGCTTGCGCCAATCCGGCCTACCAGATTTAGCCATGGAAGGTTTAAAAGATCCGGCCAAAATTTCTTTGGCCCAAAAATCAGCCCAGGAACTTTTAGAGCAAAGCCCAGATCTCTCGCTCTATCCAGCGCTTTCAAAACGCCTGGAAAAATTTAACCGCGATTTTAGTTTCAATTAGTGGCGCTAATGGGATTTGAACCCATATTCCGGGATTGAAGGCCCCGTGTCCTAACCAGGTTAGACGATAGCGCCTTAAAGTTTTTTTATTTTAGCAAATCAGTCTTTATTTGTAAAATAGGGTATTTATCGTTATTATTTTAAATATGGTGATTTTAGGAATAGAAACTTCTTGCGACGAGACAGCGAGCGCCTTAATTGACATCTCTTCTCAAGAAGAAAAATTAAAAATAAATGTTCTGGCTAACATTGTTTCCAGCCAGGTTAAACTGCACGCTCCCTATGGTGGCGTGGTGCCTAATTTAGCGAGCCGCGAGCATTTAAAAAACATTCAGCCGGTAATGCAGGAATGTTTGACTCAATCTAAAATTCCAAAGCCGTTTTTTAAAAACATTGACTTATTGGCGGTAACCACCGGACCGGGCCTTATGCCTTCGCTTTTAATTGGCGTTAATTTTGCCAAGGCCTTATCCTTTTTTAATCGAAAACCGATTGTAGGTATTAATCATTTAACAGCCCATCTTTACAGTTTTGTTTTATCTTCCAGCTATCAAAAATATTTGGCTTTTGGTTATAATTTAAAAAATATTTTTCCCGCCGTCGCTTTACTGGT
>Ga0078972_1013002_pt1 | contig 13991 bp, 12 predicted proteins | sample YelNatPaOPGAMG01_FD_67568 | JGI IMG/M metagenome (GOLD analysis project Ga0078972, IMG submission 67568) | Hot spring thermophilic microbial communities from Obsidian Pool, Yellowstone National Park, USA - OP-RAMG-01 (SPADES assembly) (version 2) | ecosystem: Environmental > Aquatic > Thermal...
ATGAGGCACCTTGGACTAAAGTCCAAGGTTTCCGCCTCTTAACCGGAAAATAGTTTCTGCTTCGCAGAAACGGTGCTTCATCCCCGCCAGAGGCGGGGTATTCGCACTTTCCGCTTAATAAAAAATTTAAAAAAATGAAAAATATCATTGATCTGGCAGGGGAAAAGGAGGCTTTAGCAATCGCTAGAGAGACTTTGGAAAAATATCTGTCGGATTACAAAATCCCTTCTTTCTCTCCGAAGGCTGAGGTTTTAAAAAAACCCTTTGGAGCTTTTGTTACCCTCAAAGAAAATGGAAACTTAAGAGGGTGTATTGGCACTTTTGAACCAAAAGACCCGCTTTATATCGTCATTCAGAAAATGGCGATTGCCGCGGCTACTCAAGATCCACGCTTTTTCCCTGTTTCTAAAGAAGAATTAAAGAATATAAAAATTGAAATTTCCGTTCTCTCGCCGAAAACAAAAGTAAATGACTGGAAAGAAATAAAATTAGGAAAACAAGGAGTTGTAGTGCAAAAAGGATTTCATTCAGGAACTTTTCTGCCACAAGTGGCAACGGAAACCGGTTGGAGCTTGGAAGAATTTTTAACCCAGCTTTGTACTCAAAAAGCCGGCCTTCCTCCAGATTGTTATAAAGATCCCTTGGTTAATCTCTATACCTTCGAAGCCCAGATTTTGGAAGAAAGATAATCTAGTGTTTTGGTAATCTAGTATATTGTGGTTTTTCCGCCACGAAAAAGCCCCTCTCAGAATTTTTATCAGCTAAGCTGAAAAAACCCTAAAAGGGGCTAGAGAATGGAACTTTGACTTGTTAGTCTTTCCCCGACGCTATTGTCGAAGTTCTCTACAAGTCTTCTTTCCTTTCTTGGAGAAAGATCACTTAACCCTCTGGGTATTTGCTGGTGAGAACAGCAAACGTCCGCAAGCGGACTCGTGATCTTAATTTACCTCACTTATTCAGTTGTTGGTCCTAGATAGTGGTAGCCTTCTGCCTTACCTTGGGATTATCAGGACCTGACCTGGGTAAAGAAGGTTTGGGTTTTTGATAATCCCTTGATTAACTTCGTAGATAGTCCGCCATTTTCTCCAATCTCCATAAAACCTTTGGGCAATGGACAAAAGAGAATCTCCTTTCTTTACTACATACTCAACAGTTTGATTTTTGATAGGTACCGGTGTCTCAACCAGCAGAGGTCCTTTGGTTATAGATATAACAGTAGGCTTTGGTAATGTTGTTAAGGAAACCTCATTCACTAGTTCTTTAAAAATTTGCTGGTCAATACACCAGTTGGGTCTGTAATTACCAGGTGCATGGGCGTTGATGTCGTTGAAGTAAACGAACGCCACTAACCGGGGAAAAAGAGAGAAGCTTTTCTGAGCATTTAAAAGCCATAGTCTCTTTTCCGAACTCCCGGCGATAGAAACTCCCACCTCGGCAGCAATTAAGGGCTTATTGAACTCTTCCGCCAACCAATATTTCTCTCGAAGAAGGGTTTCGAACGAGCGAAGAGAAGAAAAACCAGCCTCCTGATCCCAGCGATAATCTGCGAGGATAGTAACGCCGACATAATCTACATACTTATCACCAGGGTAAAACTTGTCAGCGCTACTGTTGCCTGCCGGACTCCAGACCCAGCGAACATTCTGTACCCCTCGTGCTCGAAAGATATCTACCACTCTCCTATAAGCTGAAATGTAAGCAACGGGGTCACCACTCCACGGATATAGTTCCGTTAACTCCATCTCGTGTCCCCACCTTACCAATACACTTTGGGGAGAAACCGATTTTATAACGGTAGCATCTTCCTTAATGATCTGGTCGTACTCGCCAGCATTAATGTCTTGCAACAATGTTTCTGCAGTAAGGTTATCTTTTAACAACGGCCATGGTTCGAGAGAAATTAAGGGAAAGCGGCCTAATTTTCTCGATTTTTCCAAAGCTTCAGATAACCTTTCTGTCTGAAACCAAGGCACAAAATCATGCTGGAGAGAAATACCAGATACTTCGTCCAGAAGGTCTTTAGGATCATAAACTCCCAAAGATATTGGCAAAGGTAAGGGAATTGGTGTCGGAGGCAATGGCTGATTTGTTGGTGTCGTTGCTGCTGTTGGTCTTGTTTCTAGCGTTGGTTTTACCTCCTCTTGAGATTCTACGTTATCGGGTTGCACTGGTTGAGAAATATTTTCCCCTATCATCTCTAACAATGCTTGTTGGTTTGTTGGAGCAGCGATGACTTGAGAAGAGGCGTTCCAACTTATAGCATTTGCGATATGAGGGGAGCTTGCCCAAGTAATGCTAAATATCGCAGCACATAGGAGCAAAAGGGTAATCACATGGAGCGGCTTTATCTTTGGTAGAGCATTGAGAAAGTTTGTGACAAAAATGAGGCTAAAGAGTAGTATTCCTTCTATCGCAAACAGGAGATAACCTGAAACAGCTTTGTCAGCCTTCGGGTTTGCTAAAAACATGACAGCCGCAAGAAGGGACAAACCTATCAGGCCAAAATACAGCGTATGTGTCTTCAGGTTTATTCCCTTTCTGGCCATTCCTTTGGGAGTGATCATGTATGGTTTCTTAATTCCCAGTATCACATTGAGAAAAGCCCAAAGAACAATTGGCCACCTTGCGACATGAAGGACGATACCCCTCCAGCTTAAACTCAGCCCTTTCGGTTTGAACCAGCGCTTGGTCCAAAACCAAAATCCAAAGGCAATAGTCCATACAGGGAGGTAGCGAACCAGGAACTTACCAAAAGCCATAGTAGCTATTGGTATGTTGGTCAGGAGCGCCAAACACGGCATCAGGAACAGAATTGCCATACTAGTACTCCAGAGAGGATACCAAGTCTCAGAAAAAAGAAACTGAGCAGCCTGTTTTACTGAGTAGCAGCGAAGATGTCTAGGCATATGAAACAGGAGAACTTGAATCATACTGTATGCCCAAGCAAATTGTTGAGCCAGATAGGTTTCGAAGGTTTCCGGTCCATCTCCAACAGCTATAGGTTCGGGAACAAAAACCCCCTTGTAACCGTAAGCCGTTAGGACTATTGTGTCAAGATGGTCCTCGGCTCTGGTTGGTTGAAATCCATTTATTTCCAAAACCGCCCTTGTTCGGTAAGTTGTGTGAGAACCAAGAATGAAGGGCCTTTGGTTCCAACCATAAAAACCCATCTGCAGAGGTCCTTGTAACACGAGTTCTTGTTCTGCCGCTCCTCTTGCTGTCCATTCCTCAAGATTACCGTAGATACTTGGAGCTTGGACCCAAGCAATTTCGGAATTAATGAAGTATCCAAGCACCATATCTAGGTAATCGGGACTGGGATTGTGGTCAATATCCAGTTGGGTGAAGAAGTCGTATTGCCACCCAAATGCATCAAGCCAAGCATTGACGTTTCCTGCTTTTGTTTTTGCTTGGAACGGAGGATGAGGTTGGTTGTATTTTTCTATTCCTTTTCGGGAAAAATACTTAATCCCTAGACGATTTGCAAGTGTTTTGACTTGCGGATTGTTTTCCTCATCCAGTACCCAGCTGTCATGGGAGTAACACACTCTTACCATTGTCTCCAGTTGTCTTTCGATCACCTCCATTGATTCTTTTGACGGGACACAAAGAGTGACCATTGCCACCTTTAGATTCTTTGGGGGGTAGATCGGCTTTGGTTTCTTCATTTTTTCCACAAAGAAAAGGTAGGCACTTGGTAGAAAAGTAGTTTCATAAAAAAGAGCTAGGGATGTTAGGGCAAACATTGCCAAAGAAACTACATGCTCCTTTCTAAACCACCATTGCCAGAAGACTAGGTTGGCCACTATCCAGATGCTCACAAAGAACCAGTAGATCCTTCTTTCCTGACGACTCATTACCTCCAACATTTTTTACCTCCTTATAGGTAGTGGATTTATTTACTTTTCAAAGTGCTCTAGAATAAAGAAGAAATTAAGAATGGACCAAAACTGAATATATCTCTCAAAGCATTGTGTCAGGTTTTTTTGGCGCTTGTGCCAGTCAAACCCTTTCACTTTGCTTGAATTAGTTATCTTTAATAACCAAAGGGTGATCAGCAAATAGACCATCGTCGGTTATTAAATTGAGTCGATAATACCACTAAAAAAAAGTAATATGCAAATTTACAAAAAACGCTGAACAAGACGAAGAATCTAAAGACCTTTCAACAACTCCTACGCTTTTTAAACTCAGACTTTGGAAGAAAGATAGGTAATAACTTCTAACTGCCTTTTTAAAGAATTCTCCAGTTCAATTGCAGCAATCTTGGGAAAAAATTCTCGATATCTAATTAAATAATCCACATCCGACAATCGCCAAAGATAATGGCAAGAAAAATGCGAGCTGATAAACTTAGGCACAAACGAAGGTAATTTAAAAAAAGCGCTAATGTGAGCGCAACCGCATTTATAATTTTTAAGTCGATTCGTATCTTGAAGATATTTTTCATGATTTTCCAGTCGTATCTTTTCAAAATGAGAAAAGTCAAGGCAAAGCCCAGCATATAAATTCATTTCTTTTTCTTCGGGAAAATTCAGGGAATTCTCCACAAAAATACGCTTACGATATTTAGAAAGATCGTTTTCCAAAGGATTAACAGCCAAGGAATGACAATTAAAGACTTCAGTTTGATATTTTTGGACAAGAAAATCCATTTCCCACAATTGCATATCGCTCCTTAAATGAACAAGGGGGATTTTCTTTATGGAAGATCTCTCTAGAAGCTTGTAAAATTCTTCTCTTTCTTTAACCATCATGCAGGTTGGGAAAAAACAAACTTCCTCGAGTCCAAGCTTGTCTGCCTCCTTAAGTTTTTCCAACCAATGACCACTAACGCTAGTAATAGTTGGGTAAATTTTCATTATTAGCTAAAACCAACCAAAAAATTTAAATATTTTCGCTTTTGCCTGAGTCCAAAAGCTCAAGCCCCCTTATCTGTGGCATTGAGGATCCAATTAGTCCTTGCATACTGCCGCAAATGTGAGCAGTACTATTAAGCATTCTTTTAACTTGAAATTCTCTGGTTTTCCAAATTTTTTCAAAAGCCCTTTTCTCTGAGTCTATTTGCTCCTGCATTTCTTGATAAACTTCGACGATTGCTTCAAGCTGTTGTCTAAATTCATGTCCGGTAACATATTCATACAACTGTTCAGCCTTTTGACTGCGATCGACTGAAATTACTTTCTGATAAGTAACTTCCAAAAGATTTTTTCGGAGTAATGAAGCTAAGGGTAAAACCAAAGAAAAAGAAACAACCCACACCCCATCTTTTATTCCCATTCCTTTTTGTGCCTCTTTTGGCAAAGCTTCACTAACAATCACTGCCACATTAGCTCCTTCGGCCCGCAAATCTTCTTTTAATTTGCTTGTCCAATCGTCATGCCAGTCTTTTGTCCTTTTCGACTCCCAAAGAATAACTCCACAAACAACCCCACTTTGGCTTTTAACTGTTTGCCGGATATCAGCGCCCCGTATTCCTTTCTCTACTGGCTCAATAACATCTAGAGGAAAAGCAGAACGAAGATTTTCCTCCAAATCAAGTTCTAAAACTTCTCCTTGAGTTTGTTGCGATCCTTGAGAAGCTTTTCTTTGCGCTTCCTCCAGTGATTTCTTTAAATCTGCAATTACTTTATCTTTTTCCAGATCCTTAAGCCGATGCTCCTCGTCAGCTTTTTTAAAGGCTGCTTCTTCTGCCTTCTTCTTCTCCTCGTCTACCCGCCGTTGTACCTCCAAAGCTAGCTCTTTTTCCCTTTCTTCTAATTTTCTTTTCTCTTCTCTGAGCTTTAATTCCTGCTCTCTAAATTCAGCGACTTTCCTTTCTTTCTCCTGTAAAGCTTTTTTTAAATCAGCTATTTCCAAAGCATTCTTTTCTTCAAGTTCTCTTTGAACCGCCTGCTTGATTTCGATCCTGATTTGCTCCTCAACTTCCTGTCTTAAAGCAGCGGTAATCTCAATTTGCGCTCCACAATTTGGGCACTTAATTTGGTTAGCCATAAAGTTATTCTAACACAAAAATGCACAAAAATTATTTTTTTATCTTTTTTATCTCATCAATAATTCTCTCGGTAGCATCAGTCGGCAAAGAAAATGTCTTTTTTAACACATATTTCTTTAAGTTTTTAGAAAAAGATTGAACTGTCTGCCACAGTTTTCCTGCTTCCAAATCATTCTGGGAAAGGACTTTTGCCAAACCCGCCTTTTCCAACATTTCCGCATTTTTTTGCTGCTCGCCTCCAGTTGACCAAGGAAGAGGAATCAAAATTGCTGGTTTGTTAAGTAAAGCCAACTCATAAACCGTATGGGCACCTGCTCTGGCAATAACAAAATCCGCAGAACCGTAAATTTGCCCAATTTCTGAGTCAAAAAAATACTCTTTTACAAGATAGTTATCAGCCTTCGCTCCTAATGAACACTTTAATTGCTCAGCTTTCTGAAAATCATTTGTAATACTGGTTGAACCACACTGATGAATAATATTAAATTCTCCCAATAGTTGTGGCAAAATCTCAAAAACTTTTTCGTTAAGAATGTGCGAACCTTGTTTCCCGCCAAAAATGTAAATCGTTTTTTGCGAGTTGGAAAAAAGTTTTTCCCCTTTTTTAAAAATTTCCTCTCTCACTGGCAAACCTGTCAAGACAGTCTTTTTCTTAGAAAAATAAGCCAAAGAAGAAGGAAAACTGACAAAGACCTTTTTACTAAACTTGGCAATTACCTTGTTGGCCAAACCAGAAATAGTTGTCTGTTCATGGGTAACCGAGGGAATCCCTTGCAGCCAGCCACAAATGACCACTGGTAAGGCCAAGTAACCGCCAAAAGAAATAATTAAATCCGGTTTTGTTTTTCTTAAAGCCCACCAGCTTTGCCAAAAACCAAGTGGTATCCGGAAAAAATAACGCCAAAAACGATAACTTGGTTGATACTTTCCCGCTTTTATTTCAATGAAAGGAATTCCTTTTCTGTTTACTTCCAGAAATTCTGCGCTTGGGTTTTTATCACCAATCATTGAGTATTTATGACCAAACCAGAAAATTTGATTGCCCTCCTGACACAATTTTTCTGCCAACACCAGCGCGCTGTTATGATGACCACCACAAATTACGATTTTCATTTTTTAATTAATAACTCTCCGAGAAATATTATATACAATTCCCGCTTCTGATAAACAAATCAATAAAGAAGAGCCGCCATAAGAAATAAAAGGCAGAGGAATCCCTGTCAGCGGAATTAAAACAACCATTGCCCCCAGGTTGACTAATATTTGCAAACCGAGACCAAGAGCAATACCAGAGACAAGTAATCTGGCAAACGGGTCTTTTGTCAAAAGAGCCAGACGAAAAGATCGATAAACCAAGAAAAAAAGTACCAGAATTAAAATAACGGCACCAATAAAACCAAATTCCTCCCCGATTATCGCAAAAATTGAATCCGTTGTTACCTCAGGCAAAAACAAAAACTTTTGTCTGCTTTGGCCAAAACCTCTGCCAAAAATACCTCCGGAACCAAGAGCAATTAATATTTGCTTAACATGATAAGAGGCTTTCTCCGCGGTAAAAGAAGAAGTCAAAAAAGTTATCAGTCTTTGCCTGCGGTAATACGAAAAAATGATCAAACAAGGCAAGACTATCAAGGAAATCAGAGTTGTAATTAATAACTGCGAGATAGGCGCTCCTGCAATAAAGTAAAGACCAAACGAGGTACAGACAAGGACCATTGCTGTACCCAAGTCTGGTTCTAAAACCACTAAGATTAAAACAAGCCCTAAAATTGTTAGAAAAGGGAAAAACTCCCGTTTTTTTTCAAAGAGAGTGGACAAATAGACTACTAAAGCAAATTTGGCAAATTCTGAAGGTTGCAAATTAAAAGAACCAAAAAAAAGCCATCTTTTTCCTCCATATACTTCTTTACCAACTCCAGGAATTAAGACCAAAACTAAACCTAAAAGACTAACTACAAAAAGAGGCAAGGCAAGTTTTTTAAGACTTTTATAATCAATAAAGGAAAAAAACAAAAAAAGAAGAAATCCTAAAAAGAGCCAGAGAGATTGGTTCTTAACATAATGAAAACTGTCACCAAAGTTTCTCAAGGCAGAAACAGAAGAGGTATCAAAAATTGCCAACAAACCAAACAAACTTAAACCCAAAGGAAGAAAAAAAAGTACTTTATCTCCTTTACTGGCAGCTTTTCTGGCTTTTAACATTCTTTTAGACAAAGCTCTCTTCTTATCTTAATAATAATTTCTGAATATTGAGGGAGGAGATTCCCTTCTAAATCACTAACAGGAGAAAAGGTGTTAATCTTGGCAATTTCAACTTCAGGATTAATAATTCTTCCTTGAGCAACTGTTTGCAACCAAAAGTCTTCAGGATCTTGCGAGTCCAAGAAAGCTGATTCTCTTATAAACTTCAGGTTCGCTTTATAAATACCGGTTGCCATTGTTCCCATTGCTTTGAGTTTTTTGCCCGTATTATTGCGAGCGACAATTTCCCCTCCTGAAACCACCGGACATTCTTCGTCAATCTTGGTTTGATCGGCAAAAGGCAAAAAACTCAAAAGATGGAAGCCCAAAAGAGGAAAAGCTCCTGCTTTGATTTCCAATTTAGTGTAAAAGGGAACCGAAGCAGTCAGACGGGCATTATTTTCCGAAAGAAAAATTTTTCCTGACTCATCAATTAAAAAATCAAGTCCAAAAAACCCACGATAACCCTTCTTTTTCATAAGCAGACCAACCTTTCGAGTAATCTCTTTTATTTTTTTCTTTTGGTCTAAAGTCAATCTCGCTGGCCACTCACGACCACCAGTCCCAGATTGAGTCGCAGTCAAAAGCGGATTGGCCTTTATTTGCAAAGCTGGTTCACTCACTAAAATTTGATCTTGAAAAATTACGGCATTATTTAAAACAGTCTTCCCGGCAATAAAGCGGCTGACTTTAACTCTAAGGTTGCCATATTTTTTCTTTAGCTGCTGCCACTGGTCACTACCAACAAAAAAAGTTGAATTTCCCGCCCATCCTCTCCCAAACTGAATTACTAAAATTTCACCATATTTTCGAGAGAGACTATCGAAAGAGGCCTTGTCTAAATTAACAATTTCACCATCAGGAAGAGGAAGCTTTTCCTTCTGACATAATTGAAAAAATTCTATTTTGTCCTCAAAAAGACGATTGATCTGGCTCGAATTTCCTAAAAGTCTAAAACCAAATTTTTCTGCCACCAGTTCTATCCTTTTTTGCGGTTTAAAAAAAAGAATATTTGGTCTGGATCCGCGAGATTTCTCCTGAATAAAGGATAAAACAGCTTTTTGAGACAACAAAATTCCCGAACTCCGGGGCAGAACATTTCTCCTCCCCAAAACTCTTTCCAAACAAAAAACAGAAACTCCCTCATTTTGCAAAATATCAACCAAGGGGTGATCGTCTAAACAAATTATGTGATAATTAGGCAGAATCTTTTCTAAGCCAATTCCTTTACCAACATCATTAGTAACATAAAAAATTGGTTCACTTAACTCTTTCAAAAGATTGATCTTCATAATTTTCTTTAATATCGAGTTCCGGTTAGTAAACACACAGTTTTCCCTAATTTGAGACCTTGCTCTCGTGCCTTAAAGACTGCGGCTAAAGCTAAAGCCCCTTCATAAGAAGTAGTAACTAAATTTTTCGCCAAAATTTTTTCTGCTTCAAGTATTGCCTGATTATTAATAACCCAACCTGAACCTGAAGATTCCTTAATCAAATTAATAATTTCTTGTCTGAGAGGAGTGTAACGCGCAACAAGGGATTTAGCCAAATTCTTTTTTTCGGGAACAAAATTGTGATCAAAGATCGAAGCTAAAGGACAAACTGCTGCGGGCTGGCATAAATGAAACCGAGGTAAAAATCCTAATTTTTTAAATCCTTCGGCAATTCCTTTTAAGGCAACGCCGCTGGAAACTGGCAAAAAAAGATCTTCAATAAAACCTTGGCTTTCGGCAATCTCAAAAGCAATTGTTTGATAACCTTCTGAGCCAAATCTATTAATCGAAGGACGTAAATTAAAATACTTGTTTTCTTGGGCAAATTTGGTGGCGTCACTCACTGGCCGAGAGCTTTTAAAGATTTTAACTCGGTTTCCTGCGATTTTTTCCATCTTCTTTTTCTCAATTGATGGAGAAACAAAAACAAATAAATTTAGTTTGGCAAGGTCGCAAAAAGCTGCTGCAGAAATTGCCGCATTGCCCGACGAGGAAAGAACCAAATTCTTAAAACCATTTTGACAAGCCCAACTAATTAAATAAGCCATTCCCCGATCTTTTAAAGAACCAGTGGGGTTTTTATCTTCTCTTTTGAGAATGAGTTTATCTTCAAAAATTACCTCGGGAGTATTACCCTCACCCAAACTTAAAGAAAACTGTTCCTGAAGGGGAGTAAGATATGCCCAAAAGCGCCAAATTCCTTTACGACCTTCTTCTTTGGATAACTTAATAGAAAACTTGCTTTTTGCCATTTTATATTTTAATATATACTTAATCGCAACAGAAACACAAATCTAGATTTTGACTTGAGATCTGGTTGCACATTCAATTATACCCAAATTGTTAAATTTTGCAGTATCTTTAAATTAGGAAATTTTAAAAATTTAGATGACAAAAACAGTTTCCTGTCCCGATCCAAATTGTTCTTCCGGAGAAAAGGGAAAAATCGTTATTCCCGATGATGCGGCAGTCGGAGACATTTTGGAATGTCCAGTTTGCGGCGCCGAAGTAGAACTTATTTCCATCAATCCACCTCAAGTTGTACTTCTAGAAGAAGAAAAGTGAAGCTTCCATCATTGTATTAAATATTTCTCCGACAGACAAAAGAAAATCAAACCAAAATTTTTAGCCTCTTTAGTCCATCTCCCTCTTGAGGAAACAGGTAACTTCCATAACTCCCACCTCTTTTGCTTTCCTCGCACCACTTTTGCGCTTCCAATTCTTTTTGAGAATCAATAATCAAAATCTTGGCAGCATGAACCCCTGACATTTTGGTCCTGGCTGAAGAATGAGCATACACTATTTCCTTCACCTGATTTGTTTTTACTTCTCTTATCACCTCAATGACAATCGCTACATGTCTCCCTTTATCTAGTTTTATCATATCTCCCACCTTAACATCATTTAATTTAATCGGCAACACGAATTGAGGTTCTGTCAAAGTAGCAACATTGGCTTTGGTTGGCGCAAGTGTTCGGTCAGGATAAAAATCCTGCTCAAGACCTCTGCCCCCCTTTTCTTTTTCCAAGCTGTCCAACATCCAAAAAACAAACCCAGAACAATCAACACCTATTTTTCTTTCTTTCATAAAATTTAAAATTTCCTCTGCAGTCATCTCTCTCAAACTTAAGTCAGCCACTTTCGCTTCATTTTCAGTTGCTTCTACTATTTGCTCAGGCGTCCCCTTGCCGCCAAAAGGACCAAAAATTCCCTCCTTGAGATTATTCATCCAATAAGGACAAACAATTTCCTTGCCACCTAAAGGCAAATGAGTATATTTGGAAAACAAATTTTCCAAAGCTGGCGAATTTTCCTTTTTTAACTCTTTGGGGAAGCTTTTTTTCATCGATTCTAATAAAGACTAGACAACCAAAGACCAAAAATGGCCAGAACAATTCCCGCTAGCCACGCCCGCATCACAATTTTTGGTTCCTCCCAACCCTTGCTTTGCAACCAAAGATGCAAAGGGGCTACTGGGAAAATTTTTTTCTTAAGAATTCTTTTAGAAAGCAACTGCAACAAACTTGAACTCCCTTCTACAAGAAAAAGTCCTCCAATAACCAAAAGAGCAATCATTTTACCCATCAAGAGTCCTACAACTGCCATTGTCGCGCCAAATGACAAGGCACCGACATCTCCCAAAAAAATTCTTGCTGGAAAAACATTGAAATATAAGAAAGCCAAAAGTGCACCAAGCCAAAGGGCCAGAAAAAAAGAAAGCGGGGTATCCAAAACCGAGTGAGAAAGAACCCAAAAAGACAAAAGACAGATTAAAAGCAAGCCAGAAGCCAAACCATCAAGTCCATCCGTAATATTAAACGCATTCGTAAAAGCAACGATAATAAAGGCAGCTAAAGGAATAAAAAAAGCCCCTAATTTCAAAACTCCAAACAAGGGAATATTAATAATATCGATTTTTAAGTTAAAGTACATAAGGCAACTGACGGTTAGAGCCAAAACCCACTGGATTATAAATTTATACCGAATTCTTAAGCCAAAAATACCAGTTTTCTGAAAACCAAAAAATTTCATCAAATCATCATAAAGACCCAAAAGACCGAAGGAAATAAAAGTGAAAAACAAGACGTTTAACTCATCATTAATCTGAAACCCGCTATTAATATAGGTTCCCATAAACGAAAGTAAAGGAAAAAGAATCAAATAAAGAAGGAAAACAGTTAAAATAATCAGAAACCCGCCGCCGACCGGCGTTCCCGCTTTGATATTATGAAATTTATCAAAAATCTTGGTTCTTTGTCCCTCAGCATCTTTGGTCAGCTGGTATTGTCTTAAAAACTTAAATTTGTACAACAAATTTATGAAAGGGACGACCAAAACGCTGGTAATTAAAAAGGAAAAAAGTAATAATCCTAAATAAAGAGCCATCATTCAAATATAATTTTACTCATTCAACTAATTTAGGACAAGTATCACAAAGATGATAATAATGACAAGAAACTTCATTGCACTTCACTGTTTTTCCTTGCAAAAGGAGAATTATTCTTTCCAAATGACGCAAAAGCGAGGCTTTCAAATACAGAAAATCGCCCTTTTTAAGAATTTTCTTTAAAATATCAGCCGCCTCTTTAACATCTTTTGCCCAAAAAACTTCTTTGACACCTCCTGCTTTTGCTTCTTCCGTAATAAAACGGGTTAATGGACCAACGCCAACAACCACCTCAATTTTCTCTTTTGCCAGCTCCTGACCTACTAAGCGATGTAATTCTTCTGCTTTATCGCCAATCTCTCCCATTTCACCCAAAACCGCCACCTTTCTTCCCGGAAACTGGACCAGAGATCTAATTCCTGCCAAAACAGAAGCAATATTTGCCCGTCGACTGTCATCCACTAAAATAGTTCCCAAAGGACCTTCTTCTAAACTAAACCTCCCTTTAAGAGGAGTCAAATTCGCCAAACTGGCAACTATTTTTTCCTTTTCAACCCCCAAATATCTGCCGATTGCCCAAGCAACCAAACAACTGTAAACCGCTGGATAACCAAGAAGGCGAGTCTCAATTTTCATCGTCTCTAGGCGATCGTGAAGAAAAAATTTAGTTCCTGCCGGAGTAACTTCGATTTTATCCGCCCAAATATCAGCCTTTCGATCCAAACCATAGAAAAGCTTGTTTTTCTTTAATTCTTGCCCTACTCGCCGGCTGTTTTCATCATCGTAGTTAAAAAGTGCCAGTCCATCATCTGGCACTGACTCAACTAGTTTCCTCTTTTCCAAGATAACATTCTCCAAAGACCCCAAATGCTCTGCATCAGTATGGACAGGGATGATACCTGTCAATACCGCAATTTTTGGTTTTACTAAAGACAAATGTGTCTCCATCTCGCCTAGATGGTCAACGCCGTATTCTAAAACCAAAACCTCATTCCAGAGTTTTGTTTTCAAAATAGTTATAGGCAGATTATAAATGGTATCAAGGTTTAAATCAGTTTTGTTAACAGAATATTTAGTTGACAAAACTTCGGCAATCGCTCTTACTGCGCTGGTTTTGCCATAACTGCCTGTTACTCCGATTACTATCAACTGCAAATTAATATCAAGCCATACTTTGGCCAGCTTCCTCCTAAGAAGATGAAAATATTTTTTAATCATCTTAATAAACTACCGCGCAGCAAGCTGACGCGGTACTCCGACGTTACGTCGGAGGAGTTTGTTTCTTTGTCGCATTCTGTCCGATGTACATCGGACTTTTCTGCGAGTCGAAATAAAATACATATAGGCTCACGACCGTGATATCTTGATTCGCCTT
>Ga0078972_1013003_pt1 | contig 13990 bp, 5 predicted proteins | sample YelNatPaOPGAMG01_FD_67568 | JGI IMG/M metagenome (GOLD analysis project Ga0078972, IMG submission 67568) | Hot spring thermophilic microbial communities from Obsidian Pool, Yellowstone National Park, USA - OP-RAMG-01 (SPADES assembly) (version 2) | ecosystem: Environmental > Aquatic > Thermal...
CGTGGCTGGCTTGTTAATGGAGGCAACTCGCCCCCTTTTAAGGTTTCGTGGGGGGACACCCCAAGCCCCGCCAGGGGGCACAGCCCCCTGGACCCCTCTTTGCCCACCCCCGTTGGCTCAGGGTCTGCCAGCGTTTTGGGTCCCACTCGTGGCTGGCTTGTTAATGGAGGCAACTCGCCCCCTTTTAAGGTTTCGTGGGGGGACACCCCAAGCCCCGCCAGGGGGCACAGCCCCCTGGACCCCTCTTTGCCCACCCCCGTTGGCTCAGAGTTCGCCAGCGTTTTGGGTCCCACTCATGGGCAAATTGCAGGGGTTAGCTGCTCTCCCCCTTCTTTGAATTTTTGGGGGCACATCCCCCAAACCCCTTGGGAGGGGGCCTTAGCCCCCTCCCAACCAAGGGCCAAAACGGGCTGATTTTAGCCGGCACTGAAAGCTAAGGAGGGAGACATCCCTAAAGAGAAGGCTGTGTTGATTCCCATGGGCCTAAAGTGCTCTTAATGCGTAGAATCCCGCGTAAATGCCCCCAGCTCTTCAGGAGACACACGGCGCGAAAGGTTGTAGAACACCCGGTACGGGCCGATTTCCTCCTCCTGAAATGCAATTCCCAGTCTCGCGAGTCGCTCACGCAGCAGCGCATCCAAGGCCGGCTGGTTGCTGGTAACGTAGACAACACGGTCCGCCTCGCGCACTTTGACAGTGTAGGCCGGGTAGCGGTCGTCACCCTCGCTGTAAATCAGATGCTCTTTGTAAGGCAGCCGAGGGGCGAGAATTACCCGCTCATCGGATAGGAAAGCGATTTTGTAGGAGACCCAGTAGTTGCTGTATCCATAAGGCTGGCCTTTATCCAGCAAGAAGGCGATGAGTTCGGCATCGTAAGCGTTATCAAACTGGAAACGAGGATTGAACTGGGTGGTAATTTTCGCCGTTCCCCGTGCACCCTGGATATGTCCCACCAGGTTGAAAGCAAGCACGGAAAAAAGTGCCAAGGTGAAAAGCGCCCGGCTGCGTCGTCTCAGCATGCCCAATAAATCGGCGCTAAAAATGCTTACCGGGACATACAAAGGAAGCAGGTAGCGTCCGGTCGGATCGCTGCCGAACCGTGTGCCCACAAAGGATAAGGAAAGGAAGCCGGCCAGCAGCCACAGCAGCCCGTAACCACCATGCCCGAAGCGGCGATCAGCACGCCAGCGATAATACCCGTATGCCGCAGCGGCCTCGTAAAAAACGAGGATGGGCACGCTCAGGGGCAACGATACCCATTCCGCTGACCACGGATAGCGCAGCCCCAAAAGCCCGGTCAGGCCGATGAGGAAAAAGCCAGCAAGGCGGGTGCCTGGCGGCAGGACTGGAGATAAGCAGGGGTCAGTAGCTGGCGGGCCGCACAGCACGAGCAGGCAGGCCTGGCTATGGGTGAAATTGTACACCCACCACGGACTGCTGAAAACCAGGAATGCCAACACAGCCAGCAGGTACCCTCGCCACGGGCGCCATCGCAGCCGCCAGAGCAGAAAAAGACCCACCGGCACCAAATACACAACGATTAGACCCAATGTCCAGAATCCGAGCCCCGCCGCCGCACCCAAAGCCAACCACCTAAGCCCGGATTCTTTCCCCTCGGCCAAATCGTAGGCAAGCAGTAGTACCAGATTGCCCAGCAACAACACCTCGTTGTAGCCACCCAACGTGGCTGTGGTGTAAAGAGTTAGCAACACCGGCGGTAGGGCAATGTAAAGCGCACATAACAGGGCTGCCTCTTCACTTCTGCATAAGCGCCGGGCCAATAGCCAGTAGGACACCAGCAGGCCAATGAAGAGCAGCACCTGCACCAGACGCATGGTCAAAGTTGAAATACCAAGCAGAGCGAAGGCTCCAGCGATCAACCAAGCATCAAGGCTGCCCATGTAGGCCTGGCCGTAATAGAAAACCGGCCGCTCCCCCTTAAGCAGGATGTGGCGGGCCATTAGGCCGACTACCGCTTCATCGGAGTTAAAGGGCACGGCGTCGGCGGCCAGCAAGGTTCCTTTGAGGGCCAGGGCCAGAAGGACGATAATCCCCAAGAGCAGAAATTGCCTACCCTGGCGGTAACAAAACATTACCCCCTTGCTTCCTTCAGCGCCCTCTCAATCCTCTCCAGCCTCTTTTCTCTATCCCTGACGAAGCGCCTTATGCCCTCAAGGACCCAGTATGGCGAAAGGCGTGCTTCTTCAATGACTTCCTCAACCGTGCCACCGGTGCGCCATCGGTTATCCCAATCGGCTGAGAGGGAGTATTCTTCGGCGACTTTGTTGAAGAGCCAGTCATGCATGAGCCAGCGGGCTTGGGTGGTTATGCACATTGAATCCAGCTTATCCCCTTCCGATAGCACTCGGTTACGGTACTCTTCCGGCTGGAAGGAGAAGAGCTCCGGACTTATGGCCGCCACTATCTTTACGTTCAGCTTTTCCTCATCCAGTTTGGGCAGGATTTTGATTATGCTGACCATAGCGCTGGTCCCTTGCACTATGACCGTGCCCATCTTGGGTAAGTCCGGCCTGTAATCCCTTACAATGTAAGCCCCTTTGGCTGCCTCAAAGTGCGAAGGTATCCCCAAAGCCTCCCGGTCGGGGACCTCTATCGGTGGGCGAGTTAGGTGCAAGGCGATTAGCGGGACATCGTATTTCAGGGCTTCGCCCAAGACGACCGGAACCTCGTTGTGCTCCCAAGGGTGCAAGTTTATTATCTGCCCCTTGGGGAAAAGCTGGGTCACCCCAGGGGCGAAGATTCCGAAGTGGGTGCGGGAATCGTCGGCAGTTTCGGGGCCGGAGTGGCCCGCTACCCATATGATTTTCCCGACTTTAAGCTGGCAATCTTGGGCAAGTTGGCTGAAGAGCCTGAAGGGGCCATACTTGAGGTAAGCGAAGGAACCGTAGGTGGAGCAGGCCCCGTAGAAGCCGTTGAACTCCTCCCACGGGTTCTCGGCGAAGTTGACCGTGACCATTCCCGCCATTATCCCGGCATTGGCGAACTCGGTTATCTCCTGCGGGAGGAGGACACCATCGGGTGAGCCGTAGCGCTCGTACCAGCCGTAGCCTGGGAAATCTTCCCACTCTTTGGCGAAGCCCGAAATCATGGTTGAATCGGCCAAGTCGGCAGCGCAAACGATGAAGAGCGGGCGGCCATACTCTTTGTGCCCGAAGTAATTGACCCATGCCCCCCATTTGGAGAAGGCTTCTCGGTTGGCAGCCTTTGTCCCCGGTGGAACGAATAGCTTGGAGGGGTAATTGCGGTAATCGTAAAGGCGGGAGTCCTTGAAGGGATTGACCTTGCGGTTTATCTTCAGGGTTGGGATTTCGTCCGGCACAGTCTCGGCGATAGAGATGAGGGTATCGGCCAAGTAATCAACCAATTCCTGGTCCTGGCGCAGGACGTTTATCACCGCCTCCAAGTTAGCCCGATACTGGGCCATGAGCTCTTGGGGGTCCTTCGGCGCCGGCTGGCCAAATCCTTCAAACTTGACTCCATACTTTTCGGCGAAGGGTCGCTTGGTTTCCCAGAAGAGCTCGCTGTTCAGCGGGTGGGGGCTACCGTGAGACTTGTTGTCATACTTGAGGTAACCTCGCCCCTTCTTGGTCCTGAACCAAGCGACGCTTGGAACCTTTTCGGGGTTGGGGCCGTAGAACAAGTTGAGCAAGGTCCTGGTGACAGGTTCCCACTCATTGCCTCGCATCGTCCCCACAACTCTCCAGCCGTGGGAGCCGAACCAATGTTCGGGGGAGCCGTAGACTACTGAGGAGAGCGGGTGGTCATCTATGCCATAATCGTTCCAGTCCACAAGGTAGTAGAGGTTATCAAGGCCCAGGCCCCAAGCGGAGTTCAGGGTTTCGTGGGTGGCGCCTGGAGTGAGGCCGGCATCCCCTTCCAAAGCGATGACTTTAACGCCGTAGGCTCCTGCCCTCTTCAGGGCCAAAGCTTCCCCGGCAGCAGCCGGAGAGCCATGCCCTGAGGGTCCTGTGTTGAACTTGAGGAAGAGTGTTTTGCCTTCCATCTCGGCGTGGCCGGATAGGCCTTTGTTCCTCCTGAACTTGAGCAGGTCCTCCCAGTAGAGCGCATACTTCTCCGGGTTCGGGATTAGATATTTAGGGTCGCCGGTCTGCTGGTACTTTATCCTGAGGGCCTCGTTGTACACGGCTAAGGTAGCGTAAATCAGAGGTACAGTATGCCCTCCGACCAGGATGAACCTGTCTCCGAAGGCTTTTTCCGGGTGGCGTATATCCCAGCGCATGACCCCGCTCAGAGTTGTGGCTACGAAGATGTGGACTTTGGAACGGGAGCCTCCGGGGTGTCCGCTCTGGCGGTAATTGAGCATGAGGTCAATTAGCTGGTCAATTATGTCCTTGATTTTCTCCCAGTAGTGGAAGCACTTTGAGAGCTCTTGGTAGCGGGACTCTATGAAATCCATGCTCTGGCCCATGTTTCCGCCTCCTTGGGTAGGATTCTTCTGAAGATTATAGCCGGAAAGCGCAATAGGGCAAATAGTTTACCCACTCCTTCGGGGGCGGGGTTGCGGGGGGTGGCTGTTCGTCCCTTTTTGGTTTTGTGGGGGGACCCCCCCCACACCCCCCCGCCATGGGGGCTTCGCCCCCTGGACCCCCCGTTTGCCCACCCCCGTTGGCCGAGGGTTCGCCAGCGTTTTGGGCCCCACTCGTGGCGGGGTTGCAGGGGTGGGCTGCTCGTCCCCTATTTTTAGCTTTTGGGGGCACATCCCCCATGCCCCCTGGGAGGGGGCTGCGCCCCCTCCACCCCCAGCTTAGCGGAAATTTCCCCCTTCCCTCGCAGGGAAGGGGGCCAGGGGGTTAGGTCGGAAAAGCACACCCCCACAACCCCCCGCCATGGGGCTGCGCCCCCTGGACCCCCTTTCCCACCCCCGTTGGCTTAGGGTTTGCCAGCGTTTTGGGCCCCACTCGTGGCCTGGTTGCTAATGTGGGCTGCTCGCCCCTTTTAAGGTTCCGTGGGGGGACACCCCCCACAACCCCCCGCCATGGGGGCTTCGCCCCCCTGGACCCCCCGTTTTGCCCACCCCCGTTGGCCGAGGGTTCGCCAGCGTTTTGGGCCCCACTCGTGGCCTGGTTGCAGGGGTGGGCTACTCGTCCCCTATTTTTAGCTTTTGGGGGCACATCCCCCATGCCCCCTGGGAGGGGGCTGCGCCCCCTCCACCCCCAGTTTAGCGGAAATTTCCCCCTTCCCTCGCAGGGAAGGGGGCCAGGGGGTTAGGTCGGGAAGGCGCTTCGGCTGCAAAAATTGACAGAAATGCACCCGTATGCTATCCTAAACCGCAGAGAAGCCCGCTTACAGGAGTGAAAAATGCCCGCTCAACCTTTATTGCTTACTATTAGGCCGGAAATGGTAAGCTTGGACGGAGCAGCCTGCCAGCCGGACCCGCCCCTGAGCCCCGAGGAGTTCGCCCAGGAATTGGCTCTGCTGCGCTTAGCCGCTAACGGGCCGCAGAGTCCGGAACAATGGAAGGATTCCCAAATCGCCCGGCAAAAGGTTAATGAGCAATTTCTGCGCGCTTTCGGCCGGAAACTATTTGACCGCTTGTTCACAGGCGCAGTCCGAAAGCTTTACTTTGAGACCGCAGGCCCTTTGGCCCTGGTTTGCCAGGAGCCAACCCTGGCCGAGCTCCCCTGGGAGCTGCTCCACGACGGAAATGGCTGGGTAGCCCGCGACCGGGGCATCCTCCGCCTGGCCCAAATTGAAGCTCCCGTGGCCAGCGGCGAGACCCCTCCCGGCCCCCGGCTGCGCGTCCTGGTGGCCATGGCCAGCCCACTTTTGAACAAGAAACTTGAGCCCGATGATCCCAGCCAGCCAGCGATAATAAACCTGGAGCAGGAGGCAGAGGTCTTCCGCGAGCTGCGGGGTAAAGACTTCCCCGCCGATTTCGTCCTGCGCTTGCACGTCACCAGCGAAGACCTCTCTCGGGAACTGGGTAACAATTACCACGTGCTCCACTTCCTGGGCCATGGCAACGTGGGCGTGTTGGCTCTGGAGGACCGCTACGGGGTGGAAGCTCCAGTGAACACGGAATGGCTGCGGGAGAAGGTGCTGCGCACCGGCCTGAGCCTGGCTGTGTTCCAATCCTGCCTCACCGCTGCCAATGCCTCTCAGGTGCCCGGCGTGACCTATTCCCTCTTAAAAGCCGGCTTGCCCCGCGTGTTAGCCATGCAATTCAGCATCTCCGTAGATGGCGCCCGCGCCTTCTTCGCCCGCTTCTACTCCGAGCTGGCCCGAGGCACCGACCTCTTGGAAGCTCTGCGCCGCGCCCGCCACTCCCTGGCCGATGCCTACAACCTTGGCAAAGCTTGGCCCTGGGAATGGGCTACGCCCGTGCTCTTCCTCCGAGCCGATGTCCTGGGAAAGCCCTACCCCGAACTAACGCCGGCCGGGGAGGAAAAAGGCAAGGTCATAGTGAAAGAAGAGCCACAGCCTTTCAAGCCGCCAGACCCATCCCTCCAGCGAGACCCCCTCTTCACCGGTAGGCGCAAGGAACTGGTAGAAGTAGCCGAAAATATAGACCCTGAAGTGCCAAGGAAGTATCCGGTAACCGTTATCCACGGCGAGCGGGGCATAGGCAAGACGGCCCTGGCGGTGGAAGCCCTCTTCCGCTGGGGGTGGTGGTTTGATGATGTGCAGTGGCTGCGGGGAAGAGCAGAGCCTGTCCCCGAAGAGATAGCCCGCTTCCTCCACGATTACCGGGCCAAAGAGCTTGTGGCCGATGTTGGCGATTTCCTGCGCCGCTGGGCAGAGAGGCTGAAAATCCCACTCCGTGGAGATGAGACGCCCCAAGCCCTTGTGCAACCCATTATCGCTGCCCTGGCGGCCGAAGGCAAGAAGCGGCTGGTGGTCCTGGATAACATGGACCTCTTCATCCAAGACGAAGCGGTGAAGGACATCCTGCGCGGCCTGCCCGCCAATTGCCGTGCCCTCATCACCTGCCCCGATGTTCCCGAAGGCCTGGAGGTCAACGAGGTAGATGTGGTAGGAATGGCCCTTTACGATGCTCTCTCACTAATGATTGATTACGCAAAACATGTCAAGATTACGCTTGACTTTGATGCGGCTGATAAGATTTTGCAGCTCACCAGTGGCCACCCCATGGCCATGCGCATGGTCATTGGCTGGGTCAGCTCTGGTAAGAGGAGCTGGCAGGAGGCGCTTGAGGAGCTGGGGAAGGCAGAAGGCCCCATCTTTGATTATGTCTTCTCCCGCACCTTAGAGATGGCCGGGGAAGATGGGCGGCGCCTCTTCCGGATACTGGCCTTGTTTGACCCCTTGGCCTCGCGGGAGGCATGGAAAGCCGTTTCCGGGATGGGAACCGCTGCCTTTGGGGATGCTGTGGAGCTCCTGGTTAGGCTCTCGCTTGTGGAGGATAGGCGGGTAGATTCCCAGCCCTACTATACCCTGCAGCCTCTGGCCAGGGCAGTGGCATGGCAAAACCTGGCCGCCGATTTGGATAAGGAAAAATACTTTGAGCGCCTGGCTGAATTCTACAAGGGATGGGTTAAAAGAAAACCCGCTCCGGCCCTCCTGGAACTGGAGGCCAGCAACCTGGGGACAGCACTGGAGTGGCTGGAACGGCACAGGCGGGAGGATGTAAATGCAATAAATGAGGCCATTTTAAAGCGGGTAGAGGAGGCCTACAAGGAAGGAGTTGAGCGGTGGGAAAGGGGGGTAAGCTTGTGGGAGCAAGGGAAAAAGGGGGAAGCTCAAGAAGAGCTAAAAGAAGCACTCCGAGCATGGGGTCCTCTACGAGGTAGGCTGGTGGACGTGCTGGTTGGCTTCTTTCACCTCCATTCCTACTGGCCGGAGTGGGAGCGCCTTTTGCAACCAGCCCTGGAAGTAGCCCGCACCCTGGGCGACCGCCACGGCGAGGGAAAGGCGCTCATGGGCCTGGGCAACGTCTACCTCCAGCAGGGCCGCTGGGAAGAGGCCATCGCAAACTACGAGAAAGCACTGGAAACCTTCCGCGCCCTGGGCGACCGCCACGGCGAGGCTCAGACGCTCACCAACCTGGGCATCGTCTACCGCCTCCAGGGCCGCTGGGAAGAGGCCATCGCCTGCTACGAGAAAGACCTGGAAATCTGCCGCGCCCTGGGCGACCGCCAAGGCGAGGGAACTACGCTCACCAACCTGGGCAACGTCTACCAGCTCCAGGGCCGCTGGGAAGAGGCCATCGCAAACTACGAGAAAGCACTGGAAATCTGCCGCGCCCTGGGCGACCGCCACGGCGAGGGAAAGGCGCTCATGGGCCTGGGCAACGTCTACCTCCAGCAGGGCCGCTGGGAAGAGGCCATCGCAAACTACGAGAAAGCTCTGGAAATCTTCCGCGCCCTGGGCGACCGCCACGGCGAGGCCCAAACCCTGGGCAACCTGGGCAACGTCTACCAGCTCCAGGGCCGCTGGGAAGAGGCCATTGCCTGCTATGAGAAAGCCCTGGAAATCTTCCGCGAACTTGGCGACCGCCAAGGCGAGGCTCTGGCACTTATGAACCTGGGCAACGTCTACCAGCTCCAGGGCCGCTGGGAAGAGGCCATCGAAAACTACGAGAAGGCGCTGGAAATCTTCCGCGCCCTAGGCGACCGCCACGGCGAGGCCAAGACGCTCAACAACCTGGGCCTGGTCTATGCCGACCAGGGCCGATGGGAGGAGGCCATCGCAAACTACGAGAAAGCACTGGAAATCTTCCGCACCCTGGGCGACCGCCACGGCGAGGGAACTACGCTCACCAACCTGGGCATCGTCTACCGCCTCCAGGGCCGCTGGGAAGAGGCCATTGCCTGCTATGAGAAAGCCCTGGAAATCTTCCGCGAACTTGGCGACCGCCAAGGCGAGGCTCTGGCACTTATGAACCTGGGCATCGTCTACCGCCTCCAGGGCCGCTGGGAAGAGGCCATCGCAAACTACGAGAAAGCACTGGAAATCTGCCGCGCCCTGGGCGACCGCCACGGCGAGGCCAAGACGCTCAACAACCTGGGCCTGGTCTATGCCGACCAGGGCCGCTGGGAGGAGGCCATCGCAAACTACGAGAAAGCACTGGAAATCTTCCACGAACTTGGCGACCGCCACGGCGAGGCCCAGACCTTGGGTAACCTGGCCAATGTCTATGCCCAGCAAGGAAAGGTGGAAAAGGCCCTGGAAACTGCCACGCAGGTCCTCCGCATCTTTGAGGAACTCAAAGCCTACCCAGACCTTGTAACTTGCCACCGCCAGATAGCTTCGCTCAGCCTTCAGGCCGGCGATTTACCCACATCCTCCTCTCACCTGGCCCGGGCTCTCCTCCTTTCCCTCCAGCTCCACCCCAAACTTGTGCTGGACACAATTGGCTTTATAGTCGCCATAGCCAAAGGGTTAGCAAGTGAGGGAAGATTCCCCGATGTAACGGTGCTTGGGAGCGGGCTTTGGAAAGTGGTGATGGAGGTGGGGGTAGGAAGGCTGAGGGATGAGGAGCTGAAGTGGGCGGGCATGGTGGCCCAAGGAGTCTGCGCTGTTATCGCTTTGATGGGCGTAAGCAGGCTGGAGAAAAGGCCTGAGGAGAGAGCGAAAGCCAGGGAGATGGCTCTAACAATGGCCAAGGAAATTGATGAGGTGACAGGCGGGGTATGGAAGCTGGAGGAATGGGTGAGCGGCGGATGAGCAAACTTTGAAAGGAGGTGTAACAATGGCTATTCGAACTCGCTGCATCCGGCCATATGATTATGAGGACATTAGGCTTTTTGTCCCTCGTGAAGGATACGAGGAAATTCTGGATGTACTGCGCCTTTTCTTGGATGACCGAGGGGGCAAGCGTCGACGCTTGATGGTCTACGGCGAAAGGGGCGTGGGCAAATCTATCACCGTACGGGCCGCCATCCATGAACTCTGGACTCAGAGGAAGGACTTCTTTCCCGTCATCGTGAGGGGCGAAGGCTTAAACAGCGTGAAGGAGTTGCTCTGCGCCCTTGCTGAGGAGCTGTCTAAACAGGTGAACGAACTTTTCCCAAAGGATAAGGACCTTTTAAAAGAAACCTCCTACCTGAAACAACTTATCCGCTCAGACGAAATCACTAGGGGCACCTTCTTTAAGTGGGGCAGCGAGATTGAGAGTGGTGTTCATGAAGACTTCGGGCTATTGGGTTTTATTAAGCTTACCCTTGGGATTCGAGGGACTATCAGTGAGGAGGCGATGCGGGAAGAGACATCAAAGATCACCATTGACAACCGCTTTCGGCTGCAGCTTCTTGAGAGCATGTTGGAAGCAATTGGCAAGCGCAGAGGCAAAGAACCTTTGGTTTTCGTGGATAACCTGGACCAATTAGGCGAGGAGGACCCAAAGGTGGTTCGCCAACTCTTGAGGGCGCTTATGAGCTTGGATACCATCGCCATAGTGACCACAGTGCGCAGTGAATTTGTCTCTGTGGACATCAGCCGAGAGCACAGAACGCCTATCCGCCTTGAAGAGCTTAAACGAGAACAATTGATGGAAATCCTGGAGAGAAGGCTTCAGATTGATTGCCGTGAGAGCAGGGAGTTACGAGAAGCGGGGATCCTTGATTTAAGCCAAGAACTCACCCGCAAGACAGGCAATCCACTCGCCTTCCTGTGCTGGCTTGAATACCTCTGCAATAAACAAGACCTGCGGGTAGACCGCTGTTGGGATAACTTGAAAGGTTATGTTCTGACTCTCTATGGAATACGGGCCGAGAATGTTGAGCATGTAGCTAAATGGTTCTTTAGCACGAAGGAACCGGAGGCCAAGGCAACTACTCTAATCAGTGAAGTAGGGTTAGATGAAAGTGAGGTCAAATTTTTGGAGGAGCATTACGTCTTGGTGCCGGATGATGTCACCCGCTCCTTTGAATCCAAGCACTACCACCTCTCTCCTTTATTGATGTTCCTTAAGCCATTAGAGTAAGGAGGGCAATTTATGGAGCTTTTTACTATCTATTTGGGGCGCTTCATCGCTCCCTCTGGGCTAACTCAGCCTGTAGTTCTTCCCCATTACTTGCCTGCCGAGAAGAAAGAGGCATTATTGAGTCTCCTTGTGAATGGTCTTGGCAGCCCTTACCTATTGCGCTTTTCTTGGCCGGAGATAAGGATTGAACCGGAGGGGAACCGCATCCTGGTGAACAACACACCCCTTAACACACAAGGCACCCTTATCGTGGTAAGAGTGGGGAGCGAGGAGGAGTTTCGGAAGGCTTTCAAGGCGCTACGGCGAGTCCCTGCTTTACTTGTCATCTACGATGCCACAAGGGGGGGCTTTGTCCAGTACCAGAAGTGGCTTTACGACCTAAATTACATGCTCGTCAAAGCTATTTATGAGGCAGCAGAGCACTTTGGAGGGCCGCAGTTTGCCGAGGACCTGGATTTCACCTTCCCCCTTGAGAACTTTAGCGATCCCTTGGACATTCTGGATTTCACTAACCGTTACTTGGAGGCCAGAGGAGAGGGGAAGGAGGCAAGGGAGGCCAAAAAGGAAGCCTTTGGCCAGGTACTGGCTTCAAAGATGGTATCCCTACAGGAAGAAGACCTGACTCTGCTGCTGAAACTGGTAACCAAGCACACTAGCCAGGTCATCACTTTACATGAGGTTGAAGGAGCAGAAATTGAAGCCCTACAGCGCCTGGAATCCGCTGGTTTCCTAATCCTTTCTGGCCGTAAGCTTATGCTCACTGCCCCCACTCTGCGCCTAAGGGATGCCGATTTCCTGGAAAAGGCGGTCCTTGCCTTGGAGAAGAAGCGAGGGAAGGCCCTGGGAGAGAGCCGGAAGCTTTACGAAGATTACCTAAGCATAGTGCGGAGGCCAGTTCTAGAACCATTGCCTATCGCCGAAGAAGCGGCCATAGCCGTTGAAACCCGCTTTGAAGTGCCCTTAAAGGAGGTTGAAAAGGAGCTGCTGAAACTGGAGGAAAAAGGGATAAGAAGCAAAGCCCTTGGCTTAATGTGGCAGGCCTTTGCCTCCCTAAAAGATAACAAGGTGGAGGAAGCCTTGGCCGACGCTCGCTTGGCTTACGAAACTGATAAGGAGCTCAGAGAAGCCTATTTAGCCTTTTTGGCTTACGGGGGCGAATTTTGTTTAGCAAACTGGAGGCTGGATGAAGCTGTTGAATACTTCCGCCGGTATGAGGCTGAAGGGGGAAGCTCCTGGCGAGTCTTTCGTGGGCTGGGCCAGGCTTACCATAAGCTGGGGAAATGGGAAAGGGCTGAGAGCTTCTATAAGCAGGCCTTAATTAAGACCCAAGAGGCTGGAGAACAATGGGGAGAGGGAGCCATCCTGAATGACCTGGGCAACGTCTACGCTGACCAGGGCCGCTGGGAAGAGGCTATAGCCTGTTACGAGGAGAGCCTGCGTATCAAGCGCGAACTTGGCGACCGCCACGGCGAGGCTCAGACCCTTGGCAACCTGGGCAACGTCTACGCCCAGCAGGGCCGCTGGGAAGAGGCCATCGCAAACTACGAGAAAGCTCTGGAAATCCTCCGCAAACTTGGCGACCGCCACGGCGAGGCCCAGACGCTCAACAACCTGGGCAACGTCTATGCCGACCAGGGCCGCTGGGAAGAGGCTATAGCCTGTTACGAGGAGAGCCTGCGTATCAAGCGCGAACTTGGCGACCGCCACGGCGAGGGACAGACGCTCACCAACCTGGGCAACGTCTATGCCGACCAGGGCCGCTGGGAAGAAGCCATCGCCTGCTACGAGAAAGCACTGGAAACCTTCCGCGCCCTGGGCGACCGCCACGGCGAGGCTCTGGCACTTATGAACCTGGGCAACGTCTACCGCCTACAGGGCCGCTGGGAAGAGGCCATCGCAAACTACGAGAAAGCTCTGGAAATCTTCCGCGCCCTGGGCGACCGCCACGGCGAGGCCCAGACCCTTGGCAACCTGGGCATCGTCTACCGCCTCCAGGGCCGCTGGGAAGAGGCCATTGCCTGCTATGAGAAAGCCCTGGAAATCTTCCGCGAACTTGGCGACCGCCAAGGCGAGGCTCTGGCACTTATGAACCTGGGCAACGTCTACCAGCTCCAGGGCCGCTGGGAAGAGGCCATCGCAAACTACGAGAAAGCACTGGAAATCTTCCGCGAACTTGGCGACCGCCACGGGGAGGGGCAAGCCCTGGGCAACATGGCCAATGTCTACGCCCAGCAAGGCAAGCTGGAAAAGGCCCTGGAAACTGCCACGCAGGCCCTCCGCATCTTTGAGGAACTCAAAGCCTACCCAGACCTTGTAACTTGCCACCGCCAGATAGCTTCGCTCAGCCTTCAGGCCGGCGATTTACCCACATCCTCCTCTCACCTGGCCCGGGCTCTCCTCCTTTCCCTCCAGCTCCACCCCAAACTTGTGCTGGACACAATTGGCTTTATAGTCGCCATAGCCAAAAGGTTAGCAAGCGAGGGAAGATTCCCCGATGTAACGGTGCTTGGGAGCGGGCTTTGGAAGGTGGTGATGGAGGTGGGGGTAGAAAGGCTGAGGAGTGAGGAGCTGAAGGATTTTGGTGTGCTTGCCCAACGGGTCTGCAAGGTCATCGCCTTCCTGGGCAAAAGCAGGGTGGAAGAGAAGCCTGAGGAGAGGGCGAAAGCCCGGGAGATGGCTCTAACAATGGCCAAGGAAATTGATGAGGTGACAGGCGGGGTATGGAAGCTGGAGGAATGGGTGAGCGGCGGAGATTAACTGCGGTCGGCGCAAAGGCTCCTCACCGGTGCCAAAACCCGCCTGAGGCTCAAACTTGGCGCTTTGCGGTTCAAAAAGGAAGCGAGCTGCCCCCCCCGCACACCCGCCACGAGTGGGGCCCAAAACCCTGGCGAACCCTAAGCCCACGGGGGTGGGCAAAACGGGAGTCCAGGGGGGCGTGGGGGGTGTCTCCCCGACCTAACCCCCTGGCCCCCTTCCCTGCGAGGGAAGGGGGAAATTTCCGCTAAACTGGGGGTGGAGGGGGCGCAGCCCCCTCCCAGGGGGCATGGGGGATGTGCCCCCAAA
>Ga0078972_1013005_pt1 | contig 13988 bp, 10 predicted proteins | sample YelNatPaOPGAMG01_FD_67568 | JGI IMG/M metagenome (GOLD analysis project Ga0078972, IMG submission 67568) | Hot spring thermophilic microbial communities from Obsidian Pool, Yellowstone National Park, USA - OP-RAMG-01 (SPADES assembly) (version 2) | ecosystem: Environmental > Aquatic > Thermal...
CGTGGGTGATCGTGGGAGCGCCCCACTTCTTGTCCAGGGCGACGTTGCGCCCCTTGGGCCCCAGGGTGGCCCCCACGGCCTGAGCTAGGGTGTCCAAGCCCTTCTTGAGAGAACGCCTGGCTTCCTCGGAAAATTGCAATTGTTTAGCCATCCTTGATGATACCTCCTTTGCTCTAGACTAACCCTGAATGATTGCCAAAATGTCGCTCTCGCGCAGGACAAGAACCGTCTTGTCACCCTCGAGCTTGACCTCGGTGCCGCTGTACTTGGCGTAAAGCACCTTGTCGCCGACCTTGACTTCCATGGGGATGAGTTTGCCCTCATCATCCTTCCGGCCAGGTCCGACAGCGATGACTACGCCCTTCTGCGGCTTCTCCTTGGCCGTCTCGGGCAGAACGATGCCGCTCGGAGTGACCTCTTCCTGCTCCAACGGCTCCACAACAACGCGATCCGCTAGAGGCTTGAGACTGACCGTACCCATTGATCTACCTCCCTCTTTGAAATAGTTCGTACGTGTGATCTCAAAAAGAAGGGGCTATGACATCGTCACGGCCTTCCTTCTCTGACTCACCTATAATAAAGTTGAGCCGTCTTTTTCAAGATCAGGCTTCTCAAGCCGCTCATTAGCACTCTCAACTTCCGAGTGCTAAATGCATAATAGCATATTCGTGGGCATTTGTCAAGATGGTCAAAAACACTTTTGGGGGATTGTTTGGCTTGGGCAATTTGAGCTATACTGTGCCTAAGAGAAACATAGCTCACAGAGGCTACCGTGAGGTCACCTCACACCCGCTAAGCGGCAGCGGATCATAAGCCCGAACCAAAACGCACCGCTGAAATCGCCAGGGATACAGCTACAAGCGATACGTCAAAGCCCGGCCTCAACGGCCCGCTTCATGAGCTGCTCGCAACCGGGCCGAGCGCCCCAGGAGGGAGTCGAACCCCCGGCACAAGGTTTAGGAAACCTCTGCTCTGTCCTCTGAGCTACTGGGGCGGAATCAAGCTGATTTAGTATAGCACAACGACCGAGGGGAGGCAAGATGCTTACAAACGCAGAGCACGCGAAAGCGGAAGAAGCCCCAAATGAAAGGGATTTGACCATTCGCCTGGACCAATTCATGAAACTCGTCGGCCTGGCCAAGTCGGGCGGCGAGGCCAAACATTTCATCCAGGGAGGCCAGGTCCTGGTCAACGGCGTGGTGGAGACGCACCGCTCCAAGAAGCTGCGCCCCGGTGACCGGGTGACCTTCGGGGAGCGCACGGTCATCGTGGAGCTAGGACGGCGTAAATGATTCTGGGAGCGTGAGAGATGATCGTCCCTTATCAAGATTATACCGAGCTGGTGCTCAAGGCCCAGAAGGACCTGGATTATCGCCTGAACGTCGTGGATCGCGGCGCCGATTATACCATCACGGCGATCCACGGCGGGGGAATCGACCCGCTGACGAGCGAGCTGGCCGTGGCCATCGCCGGCGAGGAGTATAACCTCTATGACTTTCGGGGCATTCGCCCGCAGGGTAACGAGGAGCTGCGCATCCCCGCACACCGCTTTGATGAGATGCGCCTACGCCAGCTCCTGCGCCATTCGCGCCTGGCCCTAAGCGTGCTGGGCGTGGAGGGAACCGAAGAGGTGGTACACCTCGGCGGGCGCAATCGGCGGCTGGTGCGCATCCTGCGCCAACGCCTGACGGAGGCGGGCTTTGTGGTGCGCGGACCGCTGGGGCCCGGGGCGGCCCACGATCCGACGCGCTTCGTCAACTGGCCGGCCGAAGGGGGCGTGCAACTGGAGCTCACCCGCGCCCTGCGCCAAAAGATGGTCACCGGTCCGCTCGCCGATTTCCTCTGGGAGGACGCCCAACGCTGGAACGAGCTCTTCGGCGCCTTCACCGTGGTCGTGCGTGGCGCCTTGATGGAGTACCAGGCCCAGATGCGCGCCGACCTGGGCGTGGCCTTGAGGCGCTTTGAGGAGACCACGCCGAAGGTGCGCAAGGCCTTGGGGCTTGAGCCCGACGAGCGCGACAACGGGGGTTCCTCGCCCGGCTTAAAGGGACATACCTAAGGCGCCTTGGACTTGCACGCGGACGGCTTTCAAGGGATAATGGGGTAGATCGTCGGCATATCCCTGGCGTACGCCAGGCACTTTAAGGAGGGATAAGAGATGACCACTTTCGGACTGATCGTTGGCAATCGCGGCTTCTTCCCCGCCGAACTGTGCGAGAGCGGCCGGGCCACCATGCTCAAGGTGCTCCGAGAGGAGGGCTTCGGGGCCATCGCCCTCTCCCCTGAAGAGACCAAGTTCGGCTCTGTGGAGAGCTACGAGGACGCGAAAAAGTGCGCCGAGCTCTTTAAGAAGCACCGCGAAGAGATCGACGGCATCATCGTCACCTTACCCAACTTCGGCGACGAGCGCGGGGTGGCGGATACGATCCGCCTTTCCGGGTTGGACGTGCCTGTCCTGATCCACGCTTACCCCGACGAGATCGGGCAAATGAGCATCAAGACCCGCCGCGATAGCTTCTGCGGCAAGATGTCGGTCTGTAACAACCTTACTCAGTACAACATCGCCTATAGCCTGACGACCTTACACACCGTGGATCCCGAATCGGCCTCCTTCCGTAAGGACCTACAATGGTTCGGGGCCGTCTGCCGCGTGGTCAAGGGCCTGCGCAAGGCGCGCTTCGGGCAAGTGGGGGCCAGGCCGGCGGCCTTTATCACCGTGCGCTATAGCGAAAAGCTCCTGGAGCAAGCGGGCATCTCCGTGGAGAGCATTGACCTCTCCGAGATCTTTGGCCGGGCTTGGAAGCTCACCGACAAGGACCCCAAGGTCGTGGCCAAGCTGGAGGAGGTCAAGAACTATCTCGGCACCAACGGCGTCCCCTCGGACGCCCTGCTCAAGATGGCCAAGCTCGCTGTCGTCCTGGATCAGTTCATCGCCGATCACGAATTGGCGGGCACGGCGATACAATGCTGGACCTCCATGGAGGAATACTACGGTGTCGTGCCCTGCACGGTGATGAGCATGCTCTCTAACAAGCTCATCCCCAGCGCCTGCGAGACGGATATCACCGGCCTGATCGGCATGTATGCCATGGCCCTGGCCTCAGGCAAGCCCAGCGCCCTGCTGGATTGGAACAACAACTACGGCGATGACCCCGATAAGGCCGTGGTCTTCCATTGCAGCAACCTGCCCCAGGACATCTTCGGGGGCAAAGGCAAGATGGATTACCAGGAGATCATCGCCGGCTCGGTGGGCAAGGAGAACGCCTATGGCACCATCGTGGGCAAGATCAAGCCCACGCCGGTAACGTACTGTCGCATCTCCACCGATGATTATTACGGTCGGATTCGGGCCTACATCGGCGAGGGCGAGATCACCGATGATCCCATTGATACCTTTGGGGGCTATGGAGTGATCAAAGTGCCCGATTTCCAGGGGCTGCTCCATTACATCTGTGAGGAAGGCTTTGAGCACCACGTGGCCGTCAACCCCACTCGCGTGGCCGACGTGCTCTACGAGGCCTTTGACAAGTACCTGGATTGGGACGTGTACTACCACGAGGGATAGGCCACGAGACTTTTGAGGTCCAAAAGGGGGGCATTATGGCCCCCCTTTCCACTGAGTGGGCCTACAAAGGCGTGAGTTTCGTTGCCCTTCACGTGGCTGCAAGCCGCGGCCAAGGGAAGATGCTTTATTTGGAGGATGCTATGACCCCCCAACTGCCTTATCAGGATCCGGCTTTATCCATCGAGGAGCGGGTGAACGACCTCGTCTCGCGCATGACGTTGGAGGAAAAGGTCTCGCAGATGGTCTATGACGCCCCAGCTATCGAGCGTTTGGGGATCCCGGCGTACAACTGGTGGAACGAGTGTCTGCACGGCGTCGGGCGGGCGGGGGTAGCCACCGTCTTCCCTCAAGCTATCGGTCTAGCCGCCACCTGGGACACGGCTTTGATGCATCGGGTCGCTACGGCGATCTCGGACGAGGCCCGGGCCAAGCACCACGAGGCCTTGCGGCGGGGTATTCGCGATATTTACACTGGCCTGACCTTCTGGTCGCCCAACATCAACATCTTCCGCGATCCACGTTGGGGGCGCGGGCAGGAGACCTATGGTGAATGTCCCTACCTCACCGCGCGGATGGGCGTGGCCTTTGTCCGGGGGCTTCAGGGCGATGATCCCAAGTACCTCAAGCTGGTGGCCACGCCCAAGCATTACGCTGTGCACAGCGGGCCAGAGCCTGCGCGCCATACGTTCGATGCCCGCGTGAGCGAGCGCGACCTGCAGGAGACCTATCTCCCGGCCTTTGAGGCATGCGTCGTGGAGGGCAAGGCTTTCTCGGTGATGGGGGCCTATAATCGCACCAACGGCGAGCCTTGCTGCGCCAGCCCGACCCTCCTGGACAAGATCCTACGCCAGAGGTGGGGGTTTCAAGGGTACGTCGTCTCCGACTGCGGGGCCATCGCCGATATTTACGAGCGCCACAAGGTGGTGGCCACAGCAGAGGAGGCCGCAGCACTGGCGGTCAAGGCGGGTTGTGATCTCAACTGCGGCAGCACTTATCCGGCGCTGATCAACGCCGTGGCCCAAGGGCTCATCGACGAGGCGACCATTGACCGCGCGGTCAAACGGCTGTTCACCGCCCGCTTCCGGTTGGGGATGTTTGATCCTCCCGAGCACGTGCCTTATGCGCGCATCCCCTATGAGGTGAACGATTGCCCCGCGCATCGGGCCTTGGCCCTGCAGGCAGCACGGGAATCCATCGTCCTGCTCAAGAACGAGGGCAACCTCCTGCCATTGCCCAAGAACTTGGCCTCCATCGCCGTGATCGGACCTAACGCCGATAGCCTGAGCGTGCTCCTCGGCAACTACAACGGCACGCCCTCCCATGCGGTGACGCCCCTAGAGGGGATCCGCCGCAAGCTCTCTCCGACCACCAAGCTCTACTATGCCCGGGGCTGCCCCATCGCCGCCGGGGTGCCCACGCTGGAAGTCATCCCCTCAAGCGCCTTGCGCCCCCCACAAGCGGATGCCGGGCAGACCGGCCTAGTGGGGCGCTATTATCCCCAGGCTCGCCTAGAGGGCGCGCCGGCGCTGACGCGGGTGGATCCGCTGGTGGATTTCGCCTGGAAAGGGTGTTCCCCGCTCAGCGGCAAGTGGGCCGACCCCTTCGCCGTGTGTTGGGAGGGCTTTCTGGTGCCCCCGGTCAGCGGTACGTATCGGCTAGGCGCAAAGGGCTTGAGCGATTACCGCCTCTATCTGGACGGCGAGCTTCTGGTCACCTATGAAGGGATACATCACCCCATCGCCTTGACCAAAGAGATACGGTTGGAGGCGGGCCGCTTCTACGCGCTGCGGCTGGAGTACATCCAACGCGGGCTGGACCCCCAGGTACAGTTGCTCTGGGCGCCGCCCGACGCCGACGAGGAGGCCCTGGCTCTAGAGGCGGCGCGCAAGGCCGAGGTGGTAGTGATGGTCCTGGGGCTATCTCCTGAGCTGGAGGGAGAGGAAATGCCGGTGCAGGTGGAGGGCTTTGCCGGGGGCGACCGCACCGACCTCAAGCTGCCACGCCCGCAAGAGGAGCTACTGCGCCGCATTCATGCCCTGGGCAAGCCGGTGGTCCTGGTGCTGCTGAACGGCAGTGCTCTCGCGGTGAACTGGGCCAAAGAGCATATCCCGGCGATCGTAGAGGCCTGGTATGGCGGCGAAGAGGGCGGCAACGCCCTCGCCGATGTGCTCTTCGGCGACTATAACCCCACCGGGCGGCTGCCGGTGACCTTTTACAAATCCGTTGAGGATCTGCCGCCCTTTGAGGACTATAACATGGAAGGGCGCACCTACCGCTATTTCCGCGGGGAGCCGCTCTTCCCCTTCGGCTACGGGCTGAGTTATACGACCTTCGCCTACCGTGACCTGCGCTTAAGCGCCCCGTCCATCGCCCCTGGGGAAGCGCTGACGGTGAGCGTAGAGGTGCAAAACACCGGCCAGCGCGCCGGCGACGAGGTCGTGCAGCTTTACCTTCGCGATGTAGAGGCCTCGGTAAGGGTGCCCCTCTGGCAGCTTGCCGGGTTTGAGCGCATCCACCTTGCCCCTGGCGAGAGGCGAACGGTGAGCTTTACCTTGGCGCCGCGCCAATTCTCCCTGATCGATGCGCAGGGACAGCGGGTCATCGAGCCGGGAGAGTTCCGAATCGCCGTCGGGGGACGGCAGCCTCGCCCAGATGACCTAAGCGGGGCGCCTACGGACCTATGCATCACAACGGTCACCGTGCGTGGGGCCTGAGGGGACCCTAAAGAGAAGGAGATTGCCGGAGAATCATCGGGATCCTTCTCCTCGGAGGGGGATCCCTTTATGTATCTCCAGCAATCTCCCAAGGGGTCCCCGGCGTCCTTGCCAGGGAATCGGCACGTATGAGCGTCCCAAAGCGCTAGCGGCAACGCCCCCTAAAGTCCGAACAGGGCGATCTTGGCGATGAGCGGGCCAAAGATCGTCGCCGCCAGCGACATCACCGTGATCAGCGTGTTCAGCGAGGGACCGGCGGTGTCCTTGAAAGGATCACCCACGGTATCGCCCACCACGGCCGCCTTATGGGCCTCGGAGCCAGGACCGCCCAAAGCGCCATCCTCAATGAACTTTTTGGCGTTATCCCATAGGCCGCCGGCATTGGCCATGAAGAGGGCAAAGATGATCCCGGTGATGATGGAGCCACCCAGGAAGCCTCCCAAGGCGTTCTTGCCAAGCACGAGGCCGACGGCCAAGGGCAGGAGAAAACTCAGCGCACCGGGAAGGATCAACTCCTTAAGGGCGCCGCGCGTGGCGATATCCACACAACGGTTGCTATCGGGCTTGGCCTTGCCCTCAACCAAGCCGGGGATCTCACGGAACTGGCGGCGGATCTCTTCAACCATCTTGAAAGCATTGCGCCCCACCGAGAGGATCGTCAGAGCGGAGAAGAGCGGCGGGGCCATAGCGCCCAAGAACAGGCCCACGACGACGCCGGGGTTACGCAGGTCCAACACTTGGATATCCACCGTCTCCGCATAGGCGGCAAAGAGGGCCAACACCGTCAGCGCCGCCGCACCGATAGCAAAGCCCTTGGTGATGGCCTTGGCGGTGTTGCCCGCCGCGTCCAGGCGGTCGGCAACGCGGATCACTTCCTCGCTCTCGTGGCCTACCTCGGCGCAACCCTTGGCGTTATCCACGATCGGGCCGTAGGCATCGGCGGAGACGATCATCCCGGTGATGGAAAGCATCCCCACCGCAGCCACCGAGACGCCATACGTGCCCGCGACGCCGAATTGCTCCGCCAGGAACCAGGCCGCGACCGTGGCCACGCAAATCCCCAGGATGGAGGGCACGATGCTCAACAGGCCGTAGGAAAAGCCCTCCAAGATCACGATCGCCGGCCCGGTAAGCGCTGCATGGGCCGTATTCTGCACGGCCTTCTGGTCAATATCGGTGAAGGCATCCGAGGTAAAGCCGATGACGATGCCCGCCAAAAGCCCGGCGATGGTCGGCCAGAAGATGCCCCAGGGCTTGTCAACCCGCAGCAGGAACACAACGGCCAGGGCCACCGCAGCGAGCATAACCGTGGTCACAATCGTGCCGGTATTGAGGGCACGGCCAGGGTCGTTGCTTTCCCCCGTGCGCACAAAGAGCATGCCGATCAGCGAGGCGATGATGCCGGCGCCGCAGAGGAGCAAGGGGAAGATCACATAGGCGGGGTTATTCTGATAGAGCTCATACCCCAGGATCATCACCGCCACGACGCTGGCAACATAGGAATCAAAGATATCCGCGCCCATGCCGGCCACGTCGCCAACGTTATCCCCCACGTTATCCGCAATGACCGCCGGGTTGCGCGGGTCATCCTCGGCCAGGGTGAACTCCACCTTGCCCACCAGGTCTGCACCGATATCCGCCGTCTTGGTGTAGATGCCGCCGCCGGCCTTGGCCAAGAGGGCCAGGGAGCTGGCCCCAAAACTGAAGCCCAGGACGATATTAGGGTCATGCCAGAGCATGTAGAAGACGGTCATGCCGATGAGGGCGATGCCCACCACCGAAAGCCCCATCACGGAGCCGGCATAGAACCCGACAGGGAAAGCCTTTTTCAGGCCGGAGCGGGCTGCCCAAGCGACCCGCGCGTTGGCCCGAGTGGAGACATACATCCCCGTGTACCCGGCCAACGCTGAGAAAGTCGAGCCGACGAGATAGGCCAGGGCGGTGCGCCATCCCGAGGCGATGATCAAAATAACGGCAATGATGACTGCTAGGATCCCAAGGGCCTGGAAAAGGCGCTTGAGATACGCCGCTGCCCCCTCCTGGATGGCCTTGGAGAACTCGGCCATAGCCTCGCTCTCGTTGGGCTGCTTCATCACCCAACTGAACAGATACGCCGCGACGCCAACCGAAGCTGCGCCGGCGATAAGGGCTACGATCTCCCACGTCATATGCGCCTCCTCAAACGCGAATGTATTTACAGGGGGCATCATCCCAAGTGTCTCCGGCATGGTGTCCCCATACAACGCCCACTTATGGCTCACGGGGAATAGCCAAGGTTGGCCAACCGACGACCAACGCCTTCGTTGTGGTGCACCATGCCACATGGAGGCACAGACGTGGTACACGCTCGTCGGCCGTCCGCAAGCCGACCAAAAGGCAATGATACACCCTTTAGGTCTCCTGTCAAAAAACGTCTCACCCTGTAGGATACGCGGCCCGCGGTAACCGTCTCGCCGCCTTCCGGAAGGCGAACGCTCGTAACTGTCCGTTTTGTATGATTTAGAGTAAAATGAGCATATATGACAGAATCGGGCGAATGGTGTATGCTTGCCCTTTGGGGGCCCTTTACGACATGGTCAAAATCTCTGTTAAGCTTACGTCTCGTCTGCCTATCGTCGTCGTCATCATGCTTTTTCTCCTCCAAGTCTTTTCGCCGCGGCCGGCGATCATGTTCTCTTTGCTGGTCGTCCTCAGTGTGTTGGGCATCTCTTATTTTTGGGCACGCCAAATGGCCGGCGGGGTAACCATTCGTCGGCAGCGGCGCTACGGCTGGGCACAAGTGGGCGACATCATTGAGGAACGTTTTATCATGCACAACGACGCCTGGCTACCCGTCCTCTGGGCCGAGGTACGCGACCATAGCAACCTGCCGGGCTATAATGCCAGCCGAGCGATCGGCATGGGAGCTCGCACCACAAACCGCTGGACCACTGAGGGAAGTTGTGAACGGCGCGGCATCTACACCCTGGGGCCTCTAGAGATCCTCACGGGAGATCCCTTCGGCCTCTTCCAGGTGACCATCCAACACAACTATAGCGAGACCTTCGTCGTCTACCCGCCGATAGCGGCTTTGCCGCGCCTGATCGAGCCGCGGGGACTGGCCCGCGGGGCGGCAAGGACGAACGTCCGCAGCCTCGACCTGACCACCAACGCGGCCTCCGTGCGCCCCTACGTCCCCGGCGATGCGCTCAATCGCATCCATTGGCGCTCCACAGCTCGCCGCTCTATGCCGGATCAGGAGGAGATATTCGTCAAAGAATTCGACCTAGAACCCTCAGGCGACCTCTGGCTGATCCTGGACATGAACGCCCGCGCTCACGCCGGTGAGGGGCTTGAATCCACAGAGGAATACGCCGTCGTCATCGCCGCCTCTTTGGCCAATCAGATGCTGCGCGATAACCACGCGGTGGGGCTGGTCAGCCATGCCCAAGAGCCCATCGTGATCAGGCCGGCGAAGGGCCACCAACAGCTCTGGGAGCTGCTCCGCACCCTGGCAGGCATCCATGCCGTCGCCGAGGTCTCTTTAGGCCAGATGTTGGATCTCGTAGAGCCTATCATGGGTCGAGGCATGTCCGCTGCGTTGATCACTCCCTCTGCGGATCCAGAATGGATCAAGGGACTTACCAACCTGTTACGACGGGGCATTCATCCCACAGGCCTTCTTTTGGATGCCAGCACCTTCGGGGGTAATGGCGATATGAAGGGCATCATGAGCTTCCTCGCCGACCTGGGCGTATCGGCCCATATCATCGGGCAAGGTTTTCATTTTGAAAAGATAACCCAGCCGCGCCAGCAACGTCCCGAGTACAAGGTGCTTGGCACAGGAAGGGTGATCGCCGTCCACAAGGGAGTCGAGCCCGACTCCCAATGGGTTTCAGTCGGTCAGAATAGGGTGAGTCACGATGATTTCGTCCAGTGATAGCGAAGAGCGAAAACCGGGCAAGTGGTTCCTTTTCATCCTCTTGCTGGCAGCGGTGCTTTGCCTGCCGCTCGCCATTCAGGCGTCAAGATGGGTCCCGGAGGCTAATCGGCTGATCTATGTGGCGCTCTGGGCCGCCCTGGCCGGCGTTGTGATGGCCGGATCCCCTTTGCCCGATTGGCTGGCCTGGCCGATGGGGTTGATCTTGGGAGGCGAGTACAGCCTCCAATTCGCCGGCAAGCTGCTCCCCAAGGCGGATATAGTCCTTGGCGACCTGGCGCGCATCTTCACCTGGCTGTGGGAGCTGGTCATGCGCCATTCCCTCAGCCCCGATCTTCCCTTCTCCCGCTCTATTTCCCACGTGTTTGAGCGATGGGGGGCCATGGTGCAGAGCCTCCTCACCTGGTACGCGGCCATCCAAAAAGGCGAGAGCAGCCGCGAGAACACCGCCCTATGGTTGGGCGTATCCTTCGTCCTCTGGCTATTGGCCTGGCATGCCGGCTTTGAGCTTTTCCGTCGGCGGCGTACGTTCGTGGCCATGCTCCCCCTGGGCGTAGCGCTCATCTCCAATGTTTGCTTCACCGAGATCGGCATGGCCTACGTCCACGTGTATCTGGGCATTACCCTGCTGACCCTGGTTTGGGCCAATATCGGGCGTATGGAAGCCCTCTGGGCGCGCCTTGGGGTTGATTTCTCGCCCGAGTTGCGACGCGATTCCCTCATCGCCGGGGCCTTACTATCGGCGATAGCCTTCGGGATAGCCGTGCTGATTCCCTATACCACCTACAACGATGCCGTGTTCTTCTTCTGGGATCATTTCGGCTCCAAGTTTGAATCCTTTTACAAACAACTGGATCGAGCCTTCGCCGGGCGCAACCCCGTGCCCAAGCCGACCCCTGGACGCAACCAAGGACTAACCCCGCACACGGTACGCACGAGCGGCGAGCTCGGTCAAAACGCCGTCCTCCTCGTCGTGACCAGTGATCCTATCCCCCTCCCCGAAGAGGAGTATGTCCGCAGGGTGATAGTTTCCCTTGAGCAAGCCATTCCCCGCCACTATTGGCGAGAGCGCGCTTATGACCTTTACACGGGACATGGTTGGGATAGTAGCAAACGCGATACAAAGCGCATCGCCAGCCACCAGCCCTGGGGCGAACGCGATTATCCCCACACCGTGCTCACCCAAACCTATACCCTCTTGACAGATAACGTCGAGCTGGCCTATGCGGTCAACGAGCCGGTCCTGGCAGATGTGGACGTCCAAGCGTTTCTGCGCTCCCCCGAAGACATCGCGGCTTTCAGCGTCGTTACGAAAACCTACACGGTCGTATCGTATATCCCCGACGTGACGGAGGAAGAGCTCCGGGCCGCCGAGGGCCCATACCCCGCTTGGGTTGAGGAACGTTATCTGCAACTGCCGAACATCCCAGCTCGCGTGCGCCAGTTGGCCCATGAGGTGATTCAAAGCGCAGGGGCCGTCACGCGCTATGATAAGGCCAGGGCCATCGAGAACTACATTCGCTCCTTTACGTACGACCTTGAGCTGGAACCCCCGCCGCTAGATGCCGACGTGGTGGATTACTTTCTCTTCACGGCCAAGCGGGGTTATTGTGACTATTCGGCGACGGCGATGGCCGTCATGCTGCGCGCCGTCGGCGTCGCGGCACGCTACGCTTCCGGCTATAACATGGGCATCTACGACCATGGGCGCGGCGCCTGGGTGGTAAGCGAAAGCAACGCCCACGCTTGGGTTGAGGTGTATTTCCCAGGCTACGGCTGGATTGAGTTCGAGCCTACGCCCACCCAAGCCCCCTTCACCCATCCTGCGACGCGCTCCGGCCAGGCCCAACCCCTTGAGCTGGCGGCAAGCCAAGAACGAAAGAGCGCGATCCCACCCCTGTGGTCTGGCGCCGGCGCGCTTATCCTGGCGTTGCTCTTTGTGATCATCTGGCCACCGCGCTGGCTCCGCGCGCGCAAAAACCCCCAATGGACGATCCTGCAGACCTACGAAAGGCTCGTGCGCCGGGCGCGCTGGCTAGGACTGAGCCCTTATGGGGGGCAGACGCCCGGCGAATATCTCCGCATGCTGGCTCTGGCCGTGGAGCGGCGGGCGGAATTCGCCCAAGGCCTCGCGCGCGACATCATCCTGATCGGGGAGATTTACCAACGAGCTCGTTACAGCGGCAAAACGCCCAGCCTGGAGGATGCCTACCGCGTAGAGGGTGCTTGGCGCCGCCTGCGAGGCAAGCTGTTGCGCCTAGCCTTTGTGCGCCCGCCACGCGCGGCCGCTACATCCGCAGAGTAGACTCCCCTTCCTCCAGCTCCCCGTGTTCGGAGGCGTGGCCGAGAGCTTGGGATAGAGGCAGCTTCACCGAGTGAGGAGGTATGGGTGAAGAGGACGCATCAAGATCAAGCCAGCCAGCGAGAATTAGCCCTGGCCCTGGCCCGCGAACGGCTCAAGGCCGCCGCACCTTCAGATGTGGCCTATCGTTCCGGCGCACGCTATCAGCCAGAGAAAGGGGCATCCGCTTACTTTGAGTTGCGCTGCTTGAACCGCCCTTTTCAGGTGACCTATCCCGACGGCTTGGTCCTTCAATTAGACACTCGGAAACCGCCCGGCTATGCACTCCAACTCTTGATCCTGCACTACCTCGTCCATGCGGATGGCCATCCTCTGAGCGGTCGCTGGGTGGCCTTCAGGGAACTCCCCGATGGGCTGATCTACGATCAGGCATTTCGCGCACGGGTGGAGCCTCCCCTGTTGGCCGCCTTCGGCTCCAACTTGGAGCGCTTCGTGGGCGCCGCCAAAGCACTAGGAGGCTATAAGCTCAGCTTCGGAGATGTGGCGTTTATGTTTGACGCGCTGCCGCGTTTGCCCATGGCGGTGATCTTTTACGCCGGCGATGACGAGTTCCCCAGCGCGGTGAGCGTCCTTTACGATAGCTCTGCGGGCCATTACCTGCCCACGGAGGATTTAGCCGTCCTAGGGGGATTACTGGTGGGGAGCTTGCTCAAGGCGAGACTCGCTTCAAAGTCCTAGGGGAAACCGAGAGGAACTAGAAGATATGCTAGATCAAGAGGGCACGATCAGCTTCGCTGCACAGATCATGGCGATGATAGACGAGTTCCTCACAGACTACGAGCAACGCAAAGGCCCGCTGCGGAACGATCTTGAGCGCGGCTTGGTCATCTCCTACGCGTTGGGCATCATGCGCTGTGAGGTAGAGGCGATCTGGGACGCTTTAGGCCAATCGCCCATCTTCGGCGCCCTTCATCCCCGCGCCGTCTTTGAGGATTGCGCCGAGAAGGACGAGGCCCTCCTCGCTGCTCAGCGGGCTTATATGCTCACCGAGCTACGCAAACGGGGGTGGATTCCGTTTGAGAAACCCTGAACACAGAAGATGAGCCGAAGCAGTGGGAGAGGTTCGCGCTCATCGTTGCCGTAGTTTCTCTTTCTCCTGGCTCAGGGCCTTGTATAACGACACCAGGTTATCCAGGTGCAGCCTGCTCACCAGGCCATCGAGGGGGATGCGCGATTTGCCGCAGGATTCAATGTCTATATCGCGTAGCTTCTGGGGTGGATCACCCCGTTGAATGACTTGGTTGACCCTTTTGACGATCGTAGATAGGTAATTGATGCTCCCCTCTAGCTCCTCGTCGATCTCGCCGCGCAGGAGCACATCTCCGTGCCCTTGGACGATGAAAGCCGGCTTGAGGGCTTTGATGGCAGCAAGGGAGTCGCTGAGCTGGAGGTAATTGCCGCTCACGATATGAGGCACAGGCATGACCG
>Ga0078972_1013010_pt1 | contig 13982 bp, 18 predicted proteins | sample YelNatPaOPGAMG01_FD_67568 | JGI IMG/M metagenome (GOLD analysis project Ga0078972, IMG submission 67568) | Hot spring thermophilic microbial communities from Obsidian Pool, Yellowstone National Park, USA - OP-RAMG-01 (SPADES assembly) (version 2) | ecosystem: Environmental > Aquatic > Thermal...
CGTAGCGTCCCCGCTTTTCTGTCTGTTTGCAGGCAGAATCTCGCTGTTTCAGGTTTCATAAGGGGGCAACCCAAAGGGCAATTCCTCAGCGGTGAGGTTTCCCATCGTTCGCCTTCCCCCAGATGACCTCAATAATCATCAAAAGCACCCCCCCCAAACCCTATCCTCTTAGGAAGCCTTCTGACGGATCAGCAAACATTGCCGGAGGGGTCGGCAAATTGTGCTGTGCCGCAGATGCTGCCCGGTAGTTTCCGGCGCCGGTGGTAAACTTCTCGGCGAAAGGGAAAGGCTATGAAAAAGTGGATTCTTTTGTCTGTTGTGGTGGTGATGGTGGCGGGGAGCGCGAGCGCACAAACCAAGTGCGAGGCTTCCATCCACGGCTACCGAATCAACACGGTCTACATCACCGGCCCTGACTATTCTGCTGTTGCGTGGACATACAAGCACCTCTCGGATGCAACCTGCATGACGCCCGTAAATAACGCGGCCAAGGCGGACGCAATCCTTGAACTTTTCCCACCTTCGGTTGGCAGCCGGGCGCAGTCATCGGGGCCGCTCACAGTTTCATGTGAATCGGACCCTTCGGGTCAAAGCTGTATCGACTCGACCGGGAATGAGATGGACACGGAGTGCGACGCGAGCGGCGACTGCTCAAGCTACTACGGCCCTTCGTTGGTGTCGGCGGCCGGCTCGCTAATTGATTTGTGGATAAGCTCATCCTGGTCCCAAGCATCGGCTCGGCTGTACACGCCGGATTACAAGCTCGTCTGGAAGAGCAATGGGTACAAAGCAAAGCACTGGTACTATTCGTGGATAGATAAGTTGCGCCAAGCCACTTTCAGCGCGACGTGCAAAGTGCGCCCCGTAAAATTATCGGATCTACACTTCCGAAAAGTGGCGACTAAAAAGTGCGGCGTTGAGTTTGCGCCGCGCGTGAGCATCGACATCAAGAAGAACGCCCGCATCGCGGCGAAGGTCCAGAAGCAGCACGAACTCGATCAAATGAAGCGCAACGCGGAAGAAGCCGCGTCAAGGCAGAAATCCCTCAAGCATTGAGCGGCTCTCTAGCCTCCTTAAATCTTATTCATCAGCCGGAGTTGCCGCGTTATGCCCGTTGCTCATACTGTCGGTCGGTGCGAGAACGCGGTTTCATTCCCATCGACGCTGAATTTGAACCCGGCATCCTCTTCCCACCTTTCCGGGGATGCACTCACAGCGAGTACGCCTGCCGCTGCATGTTGGAACTCGCTGCAAGCGGAACGGGAAGCCCACTCGCTGCCTGATACTCGCCTGATAGCAGATACGCCTTCCAGAAATTACCGCTGATATTCCTCTGTTCTCAGTGGTACAGGGGGCAGCCGATGCTCTGCCTTCCGTTGCCGGTCACGGTCCCGGTTTGGGTTCAAACTCTCCAAGTAGCTCACGGATACGCCGCTCCAGTGCCTCCCGTGTTTCGGGGATCTCAAATGGGAGCGGTCCACCGTCCGGCCCAGATTGCTCGATTCTCTGCCGCGCCTTGCCTTCCGTGCGGTCTGCTATCTCCCGGATTGCTTCCAGGTTCCCCGCTCTGGCAATTTCCACCAGCACACGGGCTATAGCCGTATCGTTCGCCACACCGTCCGGGCCGGTTTGCTCCAACTCCGCTCGGAGTGCATCGGTGATATGCAGTTTCTTGGGGCGGCCAGATGGGTTGCCGGACTGCCCCGGCTTCCAACGTGTCGCCTCATTGCCTATTCCGCCCCTGTTCGCTTCCATCTCACTCCCCTTTCATCCGCGCTATCTGCTCAGTGACCGTGCGGTGACCGCCCGGTTTCCCCTTCTACCAGCACCAGGGAGCCGATGGGTAACAGTGGCCCGCTGGTGGTCACTTGCACGCCCCAAAGTCTATTCTGAATGTCACGCCGGAGACCAGCACCACTCCGGCCACTTCGCCCACCAGAAAGCCCCGCTCTGTCAGTAATCGCTCGAATGTCTCCCGCGTGCATGGAACCCCACCTTGGCGGATTTCCCATTCGCAGTAGGCAATATGCAGACAAGCCACACCGCCAAAGCAGCGCGGCGAACGCACACAGGCAGAGTCCAGCCAGCGGGCGAACGGCCTGCGCCATTCTGCGGGGTCATGCGGCGGGATGCTGGCTGGTGCATCAAATGTTCTGGATTTGTCCAGAACAGGAACCGCCAAAACTGACAAAAAGGGTTCGAGCAATGGTTTTGTCGGTTTTGTCAGTTCATGCTCTGAGCATTCCTGAAAGTTTGCAGGCGGATTCCAGTCTCTCCAGCGTCTACTTGCCAGCATGAGTTCCCCCGATTCTTGGATTGACGTAATAGGTCTCCCTGGGCCGTCCGGGAGACTGAGAATCTCCCATTTTTTCCCGTCTAATCCAGGCAAATTCTTCTAACACTGCCAATGCACTGCGAGCCTTTTCAGGTGAATCCAGCCCGGCCCATCCGCTCCGGTATACGTCCCGCACGGTGAAGAATCCATCTTCACGCTTCCAGCCCTTTGCCAGCAGCTTGCTAAAGGCGATTGCCGCGTGTTGCTCTGGCCGCGCCTGGGCGGCGTACACGCGGCTTGCATGAGTCTCCAGATAGTCGCACCAGTCACAGGCCAGCTTCGCCTGAGAGATCGGCACGCTTGACGTCTGCCCATCGGCAAGGGTGAACAGCAAAGCGAGGGAAGGCATGAGTTTGCGATACTTGGCGAGATGCGCTTGCATGGCTGGTGGCACATCCTCAGCCCGTATGCGCCGCTCCAGATCGGTCAGCCATTGTTCAAAGAGTGCCTGTGCCTCTCCATCAAATTGCAGTCGGAGCGGTTCCGTGGCTTCCATTGCGGCAATGCGGCGGTAGACGTTCTCAGTACGCTCCAGCGCATCCGAGTCCGGCTTGCGGTCAATGTAGCTCCAGTCTCGCGCTGTGTCCGGCCACACCATGAGTTGAAAGCGTTGCACCAGCCCATCGTTTGACGGCCCATCCTGTAACGCATCGGCCAGATAGTCCCGTAAGCGGGCGGGCTGGATTCCGCCAAACAGCGATATACAGGCATGGGGAACATGAACGTTGCCGCGCCCTATGCGGTCGATGGTGAAGGCAGCATCACCATTCCAGCACTCCAGAAAGAAGGCCCGCTCCTGTTCCCGTCCTTGCCTCTCCAGTCCGGCCAGCCAGCCGGTCAATTCATCCCGGATAACGAACAGTCCAGCGGGGTTCTCTGACAGCACACAATGGAGACTCTCAAAGGTTGCGTCACTCGTGATGAGGCGGCGGAGCAGAGGCTGTACCAGCGCGGATTCAGGCTTTGCGGGCCGGTCCTGATTCTTCTTTGCAGCGGCCTTGAATTGGTCCTTCCAGGCCGCCTTCATCAGTTCATGCTCTTCCAGTGCCGTCTGATAGACCTGCTGTGAGTCTTCATGCTCCTTGCGCCACTCACTCTCGATTGCCCGCGCCGGTTGCGTCATGCAGGAAAGCACGGGTGACTTGAGCATCCCCGGCGGAGCTACGATTCCGCCCCAGAGGTTCGGTACTACTGTCCAAGTGTGGTCATTCCGCTTTGGCTGAATCACGGCCCGACGGTTGGTTACTCCGGCAAGCGTTGCAATCGCGGCCACAGCAGGGAAGTCCAGCGGAACTTGCATCCGCTCGGCTACATCCTTCACAAGCGGGCGGAATGAATCTGGCATCAGTTCCAGATCGAATTGCGCGACATCGGGCAGGGCATCCGCCAAAGGTTCCGGCTCTGGCCAGTCGTCCGACGGAATGGGAGACAGGGGAAGCCCCAGAGCAGCGGCAGTCTCCGGTCCCACGTCTGCCGCTGTGACGCTGGCCAGCGGGTTTCTATGCGGGAATATCGCGTCCGGTTCAAATAGCTTGGATAGTTCACTCAGACCGCCCATCGTTCTCTCACTTGTCTTGCGCCCTCTTCCCGGCGCATGGGATAGAACTTGTCGGCTTCCATCTCGGCCACATGGAGCCGGTCACAAGCCGCGTGAAACAGCCGGTCCAGCGAAGCATCTTCCGGCAACCATGCCAGCTTTGCTCCCAGCGCGTTCACCACGGCCTGCAACTTTTCCACGCGTTCCGATGCGGCTAGCCGCGCTTTACGCTCGGCCCTTGCCGCACTCTGGCGGGCTTCCTGTGCCGCCCGGAGCGCGGCTTGCTGCGCTGGTGACGGCGGCGGCCCTGCGAACAGATCACGCATACACAACTTGAGCGCGGCAAGAATCGTGTCCAGGGCGCATCCAGCACGGCAAAGCACCAGCACACGGCCATCGTCCCCCTCACGGATGCTGAGACTGGGGGAGCGGTCGTTGTGTGCCGGACAACGTGCCTTCCAGCGGCCCGCGCCGGTTGACTGCGCTTGCACCAGGTCTGCAAACGCGGCGGCTGTCATAGACGTGCATCCCGTAGACGTGGACGCATCGACTCGCTGAGAAGCTGGTCAATGGAGTCCTGAGACACCATCAGTCGCGTTCCAATCTTGTAGGAAGTAATTCTGCCCGTGTAGCACCACTGCCGAATCGTCCAGGGCGAGAGTCCAAGCATTTCTCCCGCCTTGTAGACGCTGAGGAGTAGCGGACTTGCCGGGGTGTTGGGTACAAGCGACGTAGATGGGGTTTTGGTCTGTTTGCTCATGTAGGAAACCTTTCGGCGCTCAGCGCATTGAATCGAATGAGGTAATATTCCTTCAGACCGCTTCGGAGTAGTTGATAAATTTGATAGCCCTTTTAGATAGATTTGTGCTAACAAACTTTTATGCACTACATAAGCGGGTATCCGATTGAAGAGCTGCTCGATTTTCTCGACCCAACCTTCCCAGAGAGGGTAAACCGCTGGCAGGGGTTCGGAAGGTCGGCGCTGATTCCGTTGGACAAAGAAAATGCTGCCGCTGTTCAGCGAGAGTTCCGCCAGTACCTTGAGGAATGGATACAAACGGGATTCAAGCCGGACGGTTCAGAGTGGCCGGAGCTGCGGAACTTCGCCCCGCCTCAGTCGGTTGAGTCCTTGAGCGGCAAACCTGGTGCTCTGGAATCGCTGGCTAGCTTCTGGAATGGCGTATTGCGGGTGAAAACCAACAAGTCTGCCGAATGGTCCTACTTGATTGTCCCTAGCCAACAGGCAAACGCAGACAGTGAGCTTACAGCGGGTTTGTCCGTTGAAATTGGCCCGCAAGGCGGTTTTAGATACCAGCCAAGCATCAGAAGAAGTGCAGCCTACCCCGCAAGCGAGACCGAACAAACAACACAGCCCAGACTGAACATCGCAGATCGAAGCAAGTATGTCCCTGAACCCATCAACCCTAAGCCGATAGCGGCTGCCTTGTTTGAGAGTTTCTACAGCTCTGAGTGGTTGTTCCGGTTGATGCAATGCCATCACTGCCGCTCATTCGCCGTTCCCAACAAGCCAAAGCCACGCAAGAGCTATGTGCGGGGCTGGCATTGTCGCAAGTGCAGCAGCAAAGTCACCGCAATCGAAGCCACAGGGAAAAGCAGGAAAAAGCAGCGGGATAAATGGTTCAACCTGGCCGTCGTTGCTTGCGCCGACTGGGATGCAAAGGCCCGGAAGCGAAGGGGGATTGATCGGACTGATCGGATTACGTGGATAACTCGGGAAGTCAACAAGAAACTGGCGTTGGTGAACCGCATCAAACGCCAAAGAATTACACGCAATTTGAGCGAGATCGAAAAGCAAGTGAAGGAGCGCAATCATGCCAAAAGCTAAAGAGCGGGATGGGGTGTTTCAGCGGAAGGACCGGAGCGGCTGGTGGGTTTCGTATGTGGACGGAAACGGCACACGCAAGAAAGAAAAGGTCACAGCCGCTACGCGCACTCAGGCTATGACGGCTCTGGCGCAACTCAAGACGCGCATCGAACGAGAATCCATTCTTGGGGTGAAGTCTGCCAGCGAAATCACGACGGCGGACTTGTTGGCTCGATTCAAGACATACCAGAAAGCCCACTTGCGCTCTACAACATTTGCCCGGTTGGATGGGATTCTGGAGACGCTCAAGGCCGCGCTGCCTGTCCAGGCGAAAGAGATCACACGCGGGACCGTGGCCGCATACATTCTTAGGCGGAGCGAGACAGTCTCTGCCGGTACGGTAGCAAAGGAAGTGTCCACTCTGAAACACGCTCTGCGGTTGGCCGTGGAATGGGAACTGCTCACGGCGAACCCGGCACAGGGCGCGAAACTGCCCCAACAGTCGGAAGGCCGGACACGGTATCTGTCTCCTACGGAATTCAAGGCCGCTCTGGAAGCCGCGCCGGATTGGATGCGCGGTCCAATGGCTCTGGCCGCCTTCACAGGGATGCGCCGGGGCGAGATTCTCGGTTTGTGCTGGAAGGACGTTGACGTTGCCCACCAGCGCGTCTACTTGAGGGAGACAAAGAATGGCACACTGCGAGTGGTGACGTTGAACCGGTTGGCCGTGCAGGTGCTCCAGAGTCTCCCGGTAGGCGCTGCCGGTCAACTGGTGTTCCCCGACGTAGACGCGGCCCGCCTCAGCGTCTACACGCGGCGCGTATTCGCTTCCGTGGGCATTGCGGACGCATCCTTCCACTCGCTCCGGCACACAGCCGCAAGCTGGCTGGTCATGGAAGGTGTGGACCTGTACGCGGTGGGCCAGATTCTCGGACACAAAACGCCACGCATGACGCAGCGGTACGCCCATCTCTCGCCCGGATACATGGCGGCGGCAGTGAACAAGTTGGACGGGGTGTTTGCCGGTGCTCTGCCGGAACCGAAGTAAACCTGTTGGGGAGTGGCTTGGGATGTTTTGCGGATTGCGTATCTTTGCGTTAGTCCCCGTAGCGTCCCCGCTTTTTGGGTGATTCGCCGGAAACGAGCCTAGCTTACTGATTTTAATGGCGTCCCCGACGGGATTCGAACCCGTGTTACCGCCGTGAAAGGGCGGTGTCCTAGGCCACTGGACGACGGGGACGCATGGGGATTTCCAGAGTGGAATCCGCGCGAAAGGCAGTACTCTCAATCTACCAACCGCCCAGAGCGATGTCAAAGCTCCCCGGAATGCGGTAGTGGTGCCGTTTGGTTTCCACAGGCAGCTAGAATGGCACGCTACCTGATTTTATTGTTTAGCTTTCTCTTACCCCTTTATTCTGGTGGGGAAAGCTGCTTTGCTCCCACAAAAATAAAGACTGGCGTTCCTGTTGCCCCTCTTGCTGGATCCGCAATCGCCCTCACGCGGGGCGTGTTTAGGGAGCCAACGAGCGCGTTAATAAACGCCTGTTTGTCGTCTGGACCGGTCACATGGACATCCATGAACATCGGCAAGTTTTGCATGAAGTTGTCCCCTACCCCAGAGGCGTTGACCTCCAACCCACATTCTTTGCTTCCGAGAATCTTGGCCAAGTACGTGCCGAAGACCGCCCCTTCCACGTCATACGCCATGCTCCGCATGACGACGCTGGTTCCGGCGAACGGCTTGCACGCCTTATCGATAACAGCAATTTCGGCGGAGGTGTATGAACGGGGCTGGATTTTGGCCTCTAGCCGTAGCTCTTGGATTTTCTCCTCCTCTGCAAGTTTAGTTGCCTCGGCTGCTTTTTCCTGCGCCTCGGCTGCATCGCGCTCGTCTTGTGCTGCGCGCTCTCCCGCTTTTTGGGCTTGTAGGTTCAGTGAAGCGATTGTGCCATTGAAATGCTCGTTTGTTCCGATTAGGGCAAAAAATGAGACGGCCAAACCAACGATGAGCAAACAACTCGCTCTACCCTCAATGGCGTCACGACGCGAATCTTCGTTCCTGAAAATCAGTTTCCGTTCCGCGAGAACCTCACCGATGACGCCAAAAAGTACCAATGCTTCACCGACATACTCCAATGTTTCCCACCAGTCCATGAGGCTATCCTCCAAGATTCAAATGATCGGTTGGCTCCTAATCGCAATAATAGCCCTCGGTCACGCTCTTCTTCCTAACAATAGACGATAAAACGCTTGACATTAGACTCTATACTGCTATTATAAAGGCAGTATAGAGGCAGACATGAACCGCTTGAGCACAGAGAAAAGGGCAAAGGTGATCGGAGCTTTGGTCGAAGGAAATTCCATCAACGCGACCTGCCGGATGCTTGGAGTGGGTAAGCATACCGTTCTCCGTCTGCTCGAAGATGCCGGTATTGCCTGTGCGCGGTTCCATGATCGCTACGTCCGCAACCTGCGTGTACGCCGTTTGCAGTGCGATGAGATTTGGTCGTTTGTGGGGGCCAAGGCGAAGAATGTCAGGCCCGATCAGCCCGAAGGGTGGGGAGATGTGTGGACCTGGACGGCTATCGACGCGGATTCAAAGCTCTGCGTTTCTTGGCTTGTTGGTGGCCGTGACGCAGGATGGGCTTACGATTTCATGATGGACTGCTCGGAACGCATCCGTGGGCGCGTACAACTGACAACAGATGCCCACAAAGCCTATCTGTCAGCCGTCGAAGGTGCCTTTGGCTGCGATGTGGACTATGCACAATTACAGAAGATATACGGCGCTCCGACCGATGCCGAGCAGCGCCGTTACTCCCCAGCGAAGTGCATCGGAACTGATATGAAGGTAGTGAGCGGCGATCCCGATCCTCAGCATGTCAGTACGTCATATGTCGAGCGGCAGAATCTCTCCATGCGAATGGGGATGCGCCGCTTTACGCGCCTGACCAATGGATTCAGCAAGAAGTTGGACAACCATGCCCATCAGATCGCGGTGTATTTCATGCACTACAACTTCTGCCGCGTTCATAAGACGTTGCGCGTAACTCCGGCAATGGAAGCTGGTTTGACGGATCACGTCTGGACGCTGGAAGAACTGTGCGGCCTCATTCCCGAAGAGAATGCAATCCGCCAGATCGACAAAAGGATCATTTTGAAGGCTCTCGAAAACATGGCTTGAAAGGAGTTTTATGGCGAAAGCGAATCAGGTTTCATTGCCCTATGTGGACCCCACGGTGCAGCATGTGGGCGTAACACGCTTGCGAACATTGAATGTCACCCAACTCCGGGAACTAGATAAGACGCTGGTCATTCAGGACAATGACAAGCCCATCGCTGTTCTGCTCCGGTACGAGCATTTCATGGCGATGCAAGAGAAGATTCAGGGAGCAGAGTAGGCTATTTGTTTTCTGTGGCTTCGCGAACTACGCGCAGAGCATTTTGGCTGGCGTCTGGAGATAGGCAGACATGAGCATCGAAAGCGGCGGCGATCTCGGCAGCGGCACCAGCCCTAGTGGTCAGATCGGATTCAAACTGCGTCCCGCACCGTTCGCAGACGCCGCCGAGGTTCGGGGTAGTTTTCACGATACGGAGTTTGCGAGGTGTCATGAACCAAGTTTACCGCCGAGCAGACATCCTGTGGATTTCAAACGGCACCACTCCCCGGAATGCTTTCCATCCAACCGCAATCCCTCCTCACGCGGGTCGATAGCATCCACAAACCAGCCCCGAAAGCAAGAAGTGCGGTATGCTGCAATTCCATGCGCCGCTTTCGCTATCTAGACGAACTCACCATCGGCTTTGTCGTCGTGCTGCTCATCTCCAACCTGGTAGGCCCAAAGATCTGCCGCATTGGCCCATTGAACGTCAGCGGCGCGGAGCTACTCTTCCCCGTCACCTATATATTTGGTGACATCTTTACTGAGGTTTACGGCTACGCGGCGGCGCGCCGCGCCATCTGGAGCGGCTTTCTCGGCATGGCATTGCTATCGCTCATGGGCTGGGTCGCGGTGGCGTTGCCTCCGGCACCGGGCTGGCATCAGCAGCATGCATTTGCCATCGTCTTCGGTTTCGTCCCTCGCTTCGCTGCAGCCAGCCTCGTCGCCTACTGGGCAGGCGAGTTCACCAACTCCTACACGCTCGCCAAACTCAAGCTGCTTACCGGCGGCCGCTGGCTCTGGACGCGCACCGTAGGCTCCACCATCACCGGCCAGGCCGTCGATACCGCCATGGTAGTGCTGGTGGCCTTTGGATTCACGACCCCGTGGCCCACCGTGGCCCGGCTGATCGTCTCCTCTTATCTTGTGAAAGTGGTTTACGAGGTGTTAGCCACGCCGCTCACTTATATAGTGGTGGGCTGGCTCAAGCGAGTGGAGCAGGTCGATGCCCTCGACACAGGCACAGACTTTAGCCCCTTTGCCCTGCGCCGCCGCGAAACCGGCGCGCCTTTACTCGAAGAAGAAAGCGCTTGAAGCAACTCCTGCGCCGCACGCTGAACACGCTTAAGAAGAGCCTTCGCATAGGCTGAGCTTGCGGCCGCGCAGCCGCTATGCGAGACTACGCTAAGCCACGCTTGCTTCTCTAGCAGGCGCGCCCACCTTAGCCGGGATGGCGGAACTGGCAGACGCAGCGGACTCAAAATCCGCCGGCCCTTGCGGTCATGGGGGTTCGACCCCCCCTCCCGGCACCACTCCTAAACCTGTTTGCAATCAATAGCTTGCGGTTCGGCATGCTCTTTTGAGGCAAAATTTGTGCCCAAAGTGTGCCCAAAGTGTGCCCAAACTTCCCCTCACCGGCATCATCAAGTGACGCTCAGTGCGCAGATTCAGCATCAAGACTATCGTGCCCTGCATCCCGCCGCGAGCTAAATGTCGAACGCCAGGGACCCATGGCAAGTCCTTATTGGAAGTCAGTCGATTCCGAGAAGTGACGCCATTCCTCCAGGGCGTCGGTATCGCGCTTTGTCCGTGCCTCCATCCGCTGCAGTGCGTCGCTGCCTGCAAGCAGGTGGGGCGGCTGGACTTCCTGATCGGCAAGCCGCATCAATACCCGGGCCAATCGCACCGGATCTCCGATCTGCTTTTGATGCTGCTCATCGAGCCAATTCCGAGTGGCTCTCATTCCATCCATATACTCTGGATTCCGCGGTTCGATGTAATGAACGGACTCAGCCGCCAGAAACTCTGTGCGGAAGAATCCCGGTGCGACGGCCGTGACCTGAATACCGAGCGGCTTCAGTTCCATTGCCAGGGATTCCGACCAGCCTTCCATGGCGAATTTGCTGCCGCAGTAGAGCGAGCACATGGGGAAGCCGGTGATGCCGGCGACGGAAGTAATGTTGAAGATGCGGCCACTTCGCCGGGAGCGCATCGCCGGCAATACTGCCCGCGTAACATTCATCGCGCCAAAGAGATTCACGCGGAACTGGTTGTCGGCCTCCACCGCTGTGGCTTCCTCGAACGGGCCAAAGTGCCCATAGCCTGCGTTGTTTACCAGCACGTCGATCCTTCCAAATCGGGCGATGGCACCCTGCACTGCGGCTACCGCTGCGCTCTCGTCTGTAACGTCCAGCGGCAGCGGCACAAGATTTTCCCGTTTGCCGAGAACGTCCACGATGGCACTCTCTCTACGAGCGGTGGCAACGACATTCTCCCCCGCTTCGAGAAGCGTTCCAACAATCTGTAAACCCAATCCACGGCTGCTTCCGGTTACGAACCATACTTTGCTCATTTCGATCTCCCTAGCAACACAGTATTCAAAAAGCAGCATTGTTTGTGGAACGATATGCGCTAAAGATTGCCTGATCCGCGCAACGGTTGCTTTGCGGTGTCTGCTATAGACTGATGGGGTGCAGGAGTTACGAAATGCCATTCTTCGCCATGCGGCCGAGCCCGTGGTGCAAACAGCCATTGCCGGGTTCACGCTCTATCGCTCCGATCAGAGACGCTCCGGAACCATCCCGTTCCTCTACAAGCCCATGGTGTGTGTGATTGCACAGGGAGAGAAGACTGTTTCGTTTGCAGACCGGACGCTTCACTACACCTCGACACACTATCTGCTGAGCTCGGTCGATCTTCCTCTGCGAGGTTCCGTTCTTCGTGCGGCTCCGGGGCGACCGTATCTGTCTGCAAGCCTTGCACTGAATATGGAGATGTTGAGCGATCTCTTCGACAGGACGTCTCCGGCGCTTGAGCGGAGTGCTCCTGCTCCGGGCCTCGCAGTGGGACGCCTCGGCGGGGAATTGCTCGACGCCTTCACCCGCTTGGTCCGTCTGCTGGATACGCCGCAAGACATTGATGTGCTGGCCCCGCTGATCCAGCGTGAGATTTTTTACCGGCTACTTTGTGGCGAGCATGGCTCCATGCTGAAGCAGGTATGTCTCGACTACGGCAGCAGAGCCAGAATCTCCGAGGCGGTTCGCTGGATCCGGGATCACTTTCGCGAACCGTTTTCCGCGAAGAAGCTCGCGAAGCAAATGCACATGAGCGAGGCCGCTCTCAATCGCCATTTCCGCGCTCTGACGGGGATAAGCCCACTGCAATATCAGAAGCAGGTACGATTGCAGGAAGCCCGGCGACTGTTGTTGTCGAGTTGTGAAAATGCGGCGACCGCCGCATCCAGGGTAGGCTATTCCTCTGCCTCGCAATTCAGCCGCGAGTACAGACGCACCTTCGGTGTCGCGCCGATGGTCGACGTCCACCGGAGTCTCAGATCCTTTGAGAAGCCGGTGTTCTGAGACCCCGATGTTTCACCCACCGACAGGTCATTACCGGACGCCATCGACCTCGACGCGGCAATCGATCTCCTGTACGGATCGCTGCACTACAGGCTGCTGCTTGGCTCAGGCGCACTCGACCAGCTCTTCATTGCGCACGCCTTTCGACAGTTTATGGCGGGGCATTTGACGTCGGAGCGAGCCTCTATGGAGAATCGTGGCAATGCAGGCTGAACTCCTGAAGTGGGTACTGCCTTGCATCGATCCGAACTTGGAGACGCCAGGCCTGCACTGTCGATCCCGGTCACGATCCTTACGGTCCAGGCAAAAATAATTCACTACTCTATTCCTGCTCGTTCGCGCAGCGCCGGCAGTTCCCGGTTCCAAATAACGTACGCTGCGGGAATGTTAGCGGCGTTTAAAGAGAACGTACCGCCAGTCGGACTTCACGCCGTAACCTCTCTGTGCAGGTGGGAGTGATATCGTCGGCCATTACACCGGTCGCACGGTCAATAGCACCAGATCCGAAGAGGAATCCTCGTTACCCCAACATTCTGGGAACGTCTCGTGTAGGTAGGCATCGAGCGCGGCTAGAGGGTAGTCCTCTCGCCAGTCGTCACCGGTGACAGTCCACACCGGATGCGCAGGATCGTCACCAATCCGCGATTGGGCGTGGACGCCGAATGCAGCAAGAAGATCATCGGAAAGATCGTGAAGCTTTGCGCGCTTTACACTCAGGACTTCAACGATCTGACGGGAGCCCCACCGGGGAAGGGTAGACGCCGGATTCCAGGGGAGCGGAGACTGTCCAGTGGGCCAAAAGAAGGCTCCATTTTGGTCCGTCTCAACACTGGCTCGTGCACAAATGCTTGATGCCTGCTCGACAACATTTTCCAGCCACTCTTCGAAGTCCGCGATTTCCGGCTTCTCTGGCGTTACGGCCCGGAAAGTTCCATCCCCATATTCGAGCACGGGGTCATGACGCTCATGCCAGCTAGCAAGACGCCACGGTTCGGTCAGCGCCAGATATGAGCCTGCGGTGATCTCGGTCGCCGGTAGAGGCTCCGAGAGCTCCCGGGCAGGATTAAGCACGGAGGTTGCCGGCAGTGCGATGCTGGTAATTTGTCCACAACCGATGCGGTGAGGAAACGAGTCATCTACGGGCAGAAGCGCGGCGCAGGGGAAAAAACATGAACGCAGCATTCAGGAAACCGCCTTTCTGGGTTGAACCATTTCGATGCTAGCGGCAAGGGCTTCCTTCTCCGCTGTCAGCTTCTCCATAGTGGGTTTGTATTCACGAGCTTTGGATAGATGCTCATCGACATTGGCGGGCAGACCGGCTATGTGGAAGGCTTGCTTTCGAGTCAGAGCGATGTCACGGAGTTGTTGCTGCGTCATAGTAGGGTTGCTCATGGCTCTGTCCTGACGATGAGCCGGCTCTCTTAGCAGCCTGTGGTTAAAGTCCTGACACGGGAGGCCAGAAAAACCTGGAGCTGAAGGAGGAGAGTGGCTAAGATTCCGGCATGGGTATGGGGACGCGAGAGTCGCAGGAGAGGCAGGAAGAGAT
>Ga0078972_1013011_pt1 | contig 13978 bp, 12 predicted proteins | sample YelNatPaOPGAMG01_FD_67568 | JGI IMG/M metagenome (GOLD analysis project Ga0078972, IMG submission 67568) | Hot spring thermophilic microbial communities from Obsidian Pool, Yellowstone National Park, USA - OP-RAMG-01 (SPADES assembly) (version 2) | ecosystem: Environmental > Aquatic > Thermal...
CATACTATATATTTATTAAAAACAAAAAATATCCTAAATTAGAAAAAATTATAAGAAAGATTAGTGTTATGTATTTTAATAAAAAATAGAAAATTATAGTAAATATTATGTATAAAGAATAAAAATAATTTGCAAACTAGAAAAAATTTAGTTATATTTGCAGTTATAAAATAGGAATTTATGAGTAACAATTCGCAATTAGATTTAACATCTAAAATAAATTTATATAAAATCCAAAATGAAGATAGTTTAATTCGTTATGGGGAATCATTTCAAAATAATATTCTTAAATCTTTTTTATTAGATCATCAATTTTATGTAGATGTATATGATCTTATAGATAAATCTCATTTTTCTAAATATCAATCTTATATATTTGAACAATTTATTTCTTATTTTGAGAAATATAATAAACTTCCATCAAAGGAAACTATGTTATTAATAGTTCAAGATGATAAAATATTAGAAGATAATAAAAAAAATATAGCAATTATTATAGATGATATTTATAATTTATCTAATAAAATAAATGATATAGATTATTATAAAGATAAAGTAATAAAATTTATTAGAAATAATAGAGTAAAAGATGCCATATTTAAATCCATAAAATTATTACAAGAAGAAGATTATGATTCTATAATAGGAGAAATAACTGGGGCTATTAAAAGTATAGAAAAAAATAAAAAATTAAGTTTTAATTTTATGAAAAGTCTTAAAATTTTACAAGATTTTATAAAAAGAGATTTTATACCTACTCCATATGATGTAATAAATAAAATAATAAAGGGCGGATTAGGCATTTCAGAATTAAATATTATATTAGGAGGAACAGCTGCAGGTAAATCATTTTTAAGTGAAATAATATCTATTAATGCTTTTATTAAATATAATATAGATGTGGTATATTATACGCTTGAAATGGGAGAAGATATGGTCGCAAAAAGATTGTGTAGTATTTTATTAAAAAAAACAATAGATAATGTTACAGATAATGATATAAAAAATATAGAAAAAATAGCATTAGATGCAGGTATAACAGCACAATATCATATAGTTGAATATCCATCAGGAACAGCATCTATAAATACAATTAAACAAAGATATACAATATTAAAAAATCAATATGGAATAAATCCTAAACTTGTTGTAGTAGATTATCCAGAAATAATGAAAGCTAGTAGAAAAAGAACAGAAAGAAGAACAGAAGTATCAGATATTTATACGGATTTACGTGGATGGAGTAAAGAAGAACAATTTGCAATACTTGCTCCTTCTCAAACTAATAGAGGAGGATGGAATAAAAAGAATCCAACTGTTACTGATGCTGGAGAAGATTTTGGAAAAATGACAATAGCAGATTTTGTATTAATATTAGGAAGATCTGTAGAAGATAGATTAGCAGGTACAGGACGAGCAATTATTGGAAAAAATAGAAATGGAAAAGATTCAGTATATTTTCCTATGAAAATAGATTTAGATAAAGCATCTATAGATATATTTGATGAAATTCAAGAGATAACTAATCCGAATGATTTTAAAGAAGAGTTTGATAATACAGATTATATTTCAGAATTATTGGATGGAAATTAATATTGACATTTAGATAAATATTTATTATATTTAATAGTAAATAAATTTTAATTAATTTAAAATAAAGGAATTATATAATGGATAAATTACTTTTAACATCACATTTTAAACCTATTAATAATAAATATAATAGGGCAACTCTTTGTGGATTGTACAATGAAAATAACAATAAATATATTATCCAATTTGGAGTATCTTTTTGCAATAAAAAGGATCAATTTGTTCGCAAAGAAGGAAGAATTATAGCTGGAGATAGGGCATATATTTCTCCATATAAAGTAATAGAGTTTCCAAATAAAATGACAAAAAGAGAATTATTAGATTTTTTATATGTAGAAGTATTTAGAATATCTAAAAATCCTTCTAAATATATAAAACTTCAATGTAAAAAAATTAATTAAAGAATATATAAAATGAATAAGTATTGCTATTATAATATAATAATACCTAATGATATTTCTATTATAGGATCGAAAAATTTTTCATCTATGGGATTTGCTTGTGGATGTATTGGATATGAAAGTAATAATGAATATATAATAGAAGATTTTACTGATATAAAAGATTATTTTGTTAAATTAGTATCTCTTATAAAACTTGGATATAAATTATTAGGATTTAATAATATAGGATTTAATAATAATATTTTGGCACATCAATTAGGGGTAATTTCTGCTGAAGATTATTTAGAACTTCCTATAGGTGGAACTAAAGGAAATACATTATGGAAAGATGTAGATTCTATGTGGTTAAAATGGTGTGTAGATAATAAAGCTGGACAATATGAAATTGCTAAAGCTATATTAGATTATAGAAATAATGTTCCTATTGAAAATAAAAAAACAGTTAAAAGTATAAAAGAATTTTTAGATAAAAATTCAGTAGATTTAATGTTATTAATTGATGAAATTACAGGAGAAAATTATTCTACTAATTTAAATACAGTAAGTAAATTAACTATAAATAAAGAAAAAACTTATGAAATTTCAGAAATAGTTAAATTATATAAAGAAGGAAAAATAGATAAAATAATAGAATATTGTCATAATGATATTAAAATTTTATATAATTTATGTAAATTTATTGATAAATATAATTATATAATAATTCCATTATATAAAAAATATAGAAAATTACTTAATAATATTTGTTTAAAAGTTGAATTAAATTTAATTTAATTTTATATTTATATAAAAAGATACATATAAAAATGAATTTTGAAAAATCTACTACATTTGTATATATAGAAAATTATATTTTTTTAAAATCATATATAAATAGTAGTTTTTATTTAAATAAATACAGAACTAAAATAGAAGAATCTGGTAATTATTTAATAAATGGTATTGTTTGTAATAAGATGAATAACAATATTATAGTTAATTTTTTACCTAATTCGGATTCTAAATTAGAAAAAAGAAAATTTAATTTAGGAATAAAAGAAGAATTAAATTTATTTAAAATATATTTTAAAGATGTATTAAATAAAAATGAAGTAGTACCCGTGTTTGTTAAATTTTCAGAAAATATTAATGATAATATTTTAGTTAATTTAAAACTAAAAAATTATTTATTAAATGCAGTTTCCTATGCAGATAATTTGATAGAAGAAATATAATATGGAAGTGTTTCTTTACAAGTAAAAATAAGTTATATTAATTATATTTCAATAATTTCTTTCTTATTATCTGCTTTTTTTATTATTAAAATAAAAAATATTTTATATAATTAAACAATATTAATAAAAATTAAATGAAAGAATATATGGAAGATCAATTAAATCAAGTTCCAGAAGAAACAGAACAAGAAAAAGTTTTAAGTACTAAAATAATTAGAATAAAAACTGAATTAGAAAAAATATATAAATCTTTATTAGAACAATTTTTTAATTTTATTAAATATAAAGGATTATCTATAGAAACAGATATAAAAAAAATAAAAGAATTAGATATATTTTTAGATTTATATTTATGTAATATAATGTTAAGTATTTATACAGCACTTTTTAATGGAGAAAATATGGATCAAGAAAGTATAGAAATAATAAAATTGGTTAATACATTAGAAGGACAAAAATTTTCTATTAGAAGTATATTAAATCGTTTTTCTAAAATGGAAATGCAAATGTTTAAAGAATATCCTGCATATAAATTAAATGTAGAGAGACTTATGGATGAATTTTATAAGATAACTTTACTTAATAAATATGATAATATTAATATAAATTAATAATATATTTTATGGAAAAAATTAAAAGAATATTAATAGATACATATAATTATTCAGTTATAAAAACAGATAAAAATTATATTATATTTGAAACAGAAAAATTAAAATTAGAAGAATTAAAAATTAAAATTAAAATTATAAATGAAAATACTATAAATACTATAAAATTATATTTTATGGGAAATTCTAAAAATTTAGGTATTTATAAATTTATAGTAAATTTAAATAATGATTTTGATGAAGATAAAATATGTGATTTATTATCAAAAGATTCAGAGAAAATAATTGCCAGATAAAATACATATATCTTATAGTGAATTAGCTGATTTTTTATCATGTAATAAAAAACATTATTTAGGTTATACTAAGAAATTAAAATCTAAAGGGGATACTTTACATCTTACCTTCGGCAAAATAATACATGAAACAATAGAATTATATTTAAAAAAAGAAAAAACTAAAGAACAAGCTTATATTCATTTTAGTGAATCTTTATTAACTAAAGATAATATAAAAAAATATGGAACTGATGTAATAAAATTTAGATCTCAAGGATTAAAAATATTAATAGAATTTTTTTCTAGATATAATTGGTATGAAATTAAAGTTTTAGGTACTGAATATGAATTATTTGAACCAATTTCAAATAATTATTATTTTAAAGGATATATTGATTTAATATATCAAAATGGAAATACTATTTATATAGTTGATAATAAAACAACTACTAATGAATGGAATAAATATAAATTAGATGATATTTATTTTGGATTACAATTAAAATTATATAAATATTTTTATTGTCAAAAAAATAAAATACCATATGATTCAGTAAAAACTATATATATAGTATTAAATAGAGATGAAAATAAAGAAAATGTAGGAAATTTAATAAATATATATGAAGTAAAATCTGATGAAATTGAAATGAAAAAAGTATATAAAATATTAATGGATGCATTAAATACTATTTATAATCCAGAACTTTATGAGAAATATCTTCAACAAACAATCGGATGGAACTGTAATATCTGCGAATTTAATGACAGCGAATGGTGTACTGGAAACAAAAACACAAAATTCTATCGTAAAATTGAAAAAACTTAGAAAAATGACAATAAAAAAATTAAAAAGAATTAATAATAGAATTAGAAAAAATTATGGTAAATAATTATTTAGGCATTAAAATTATTAAATTTTATTTTTATTTCAATAATATGAATCAATTATTAAATTTTCAAAAGCGATATTTATAAAATTAAAAAAAAGCTATTAAATAAAGAATTTTATGTACTTTCCGATATAAAATATGCTACTAAATCTTTATATGGTTGAATTAATCCATTAGTAGTTTTGGCATATATTTTTGGATCTATAATAGTTTTTAATTGTGCTAAATATTCTATATATTTAGGAGTTATATATGTATATGCATTATTAACAATATTTTTATAATCAGTATATAAACTATTATTAAATCTTTGAGCTTTTGCAAATATAGAAAAAGTATTTTCATCAGTTATTGGATTATTTATGAGTACATCTAATGCATTATTTATAATTAAATATCCAATATAAGCAACTATTTGAACATCTGGATTAATTCCTAGTTTATTTTTTAAAGAATTATTAAAACTATTAACTGTATATATATTAAGTAAATTTTTATTATTATTTATATAATTAAATCCAGTAGTTAAAAAATTTAATAAATCTGTAGAATTTCTATTATTCATATTTATTTGAAATAATCCTTGTGATCCAGCAGATGTATTTGTAGTAACATCTCCAATAGCATATGGATTAACTTTACTTTCTTTATAAGCAATAGAATATAAATTTCTACTTAAATAATTATATTTATATACTACTATTTTTCCTATAAATCCTCCAAATAATATATTAAAATCTAATGGAGGTATTTCAGGATAATTAACTTTAATATATGCATTAGTAACAGATATTTTAGATGTATTTACATTAAAACTATTTTGATTTATATCTTTATTATTTGCAGAATTTATTGTATTTTCTCCATAAATTTTAAAATATCCAATAGAATATGTTTTATTTTTAGATTTATTATAATATATTCTTACTAAATCTCCTCCATTTGGAAATTTAGTATTATTAAATTGATCTAAAATACATAATTCATAATAATTTCCGGTTGTATAAAAACATGAATTACTATTATTTATATTAGATATATCTATATCTCCCCCTTGTGGATCTATAACTGGATGTTTTCCAGGAATATATATAGGATATAAAAAATCACTTGTTAATAATTTACTATTTTCAAATCCAGATTGCACTAAAAATTCTTTTTTTAAAACATATCCATCATATATAATATAATCATCTAAATTTTCATTAGTATTTTCTTTTATTATATTAAATATATTTTTTTTAGTATTAAACATTATTTATTTCCAATCAAATCTTTATAACTTCCAATTCTAGGATTTAATAATCTTGCTTCTATAGTAGTTTCAAATTTAGTTTTATCTATAGAATGTTTTACAGATTCTATCATATATAATCCATCAGATAATCCAGAATTTCTTAATCCAAATACTTGAAAACTAGCTAAATTATTAAATCCTAATATTTTTAAAGAAATACTATATCCAGCAAATAATAAATGTGCTGGATAACTACCATTTATCATATATAATTCAATTAAAGCAGTTGTTAATTTATCATCTTTTCCAAATTTATCATTTATTATTTTAGATAAATTATTATTATTTGCATATTGTTGTAATTTTTTAACTTGTCCATTAAAATTTTGAATATTAGTTCCATTATCTTTAAATACAGTTCTATATACCGTTTCAATATTAGATATAACTTTATTAGTTACTGCTGAAGGATTTTTTATTATATATGTAAAAATTCCAACTAAATTATCTTTATTTAATATTGGCATAAAAGTAGTAAATAAAGAATCTTGTGTTTTAGCATTTACTGTTAAATCTAATATTATTGAATTTAATGAATTATAATCAAATACTATAAAAGCATCTTTTAACTCATTAGCTACAGATGAAAATGATAAATCTCCATTCCATTTTTGAACAGCCTCTGATATCATATCTATATTAAATATTTCTATTATTGTAGTTTTTGTATCAGTTTCTCTATAAACAGAATACATTAAATTTATATTAAATTCATTAAAATATTTAAATATTCTATTGAGTAAATCAAATAATGATGTAGAATGTTGTAATATATTATTATAAATATGAGTAGGAATACGTAAATTTTCTATTTTATAAGGAGTAGAATTTTTTGTATTTTTATTTAAAGTAGATTTTTTTAATAAATTTATTGTATTTTTATTTTCATTTGAAGTATCTTCCATAGAATTATCATTTTCATTCCATTTTATTATATAATGTTTATTTGTGGATAAAGATGGTACGTCAGCAGATGCACTAGCATAAAAATCTATTTTTACTAAAAAATTATCTTCTTGTGATTTAGCAAATTTTATATTTAAATCATCAGCAATGCTTTGTAAAGTTATTTTATTTGTACTTGTTTGATAATTTATAAATGTAGATTTTTCGGTATTATTTTGATCATTTTGTTGAGATAATTCTTTGTTATGTTCAATAAAAGCATTTTGATCAGCAATAAGTTTATCTTGAGTAGAACTTTTTGATGTTATTACAGTATATATATCATGCCAATTATAATTATATACTGTATTATAATTTATATTTGATATATTTTTTTTATTATTAAATTCAATTATATTAACTAATAAATTTAAGCATTGATAAATAGAATTAAAATTATCTATTATAGATTTATTTATTATTTTTTTATAAGTTATATTACTACTATTTATATATTTTTTCCATAATTTATTATTATTTATATTATTATTAGGAACTTGATTTATATTATTTAATTCTGCTAACATAGCATAATCAATATATGATAATGTAGTATTATTGGTTTGTTTTATATCAACTATATAAACATTTTGTGGGTCTAGTGAAAATGTTCTTGAAATTGTTCTTGAAATTTTTATATTAGAAGCTTTTATTCCTAATTCTGATATATTTTTTATTACATTATTGCTATATTTTTTATAAGATTGTATAATATCAATTTTTACTAAATCTGTTAAAAAATTTGTTTTATTATTTATTAAAGTAATATATTTATCTATTATTTGTTTTAAATCAAATATAAAAGATATATGATCTTTTATTAATGATATTATAAAATCTCTTTCTATAGAAGTATTATTTTTATCATATGTATATATGGTATGTATATTTGTATTATATGTTTTAGTAGAAATAGTTTTAGAATCATTAATTATATTGTTTACAATAGTATTAACTTCTTCTTGTTCATCAGAATATCCATGTATAAGCTTAGTTATAATATCAGATGTTATTGTAAATTTATCATTATTTTTATATGTTATAGTAGTTCCATCCTTACATGTTAAATATATATTGAAATATAATCCTGGTGTAGTGCCATTCATTCCAGTTTCATATGTTATTTGTGTAATATTTACAATATATTGATCATAATTTCCAGTTATAATTGAAGTATTTGGATTAAAATATAATGTATCATAATATATTTTATCTATAGAAGCATCATTTATTGCTGATATATATGTTGTATAATTATCATTATTTATAGATAAAGTATTATTTTCTATATTTTCTATTGCATATAAAGTTTTTTTATCTGTATCTGTAAGTTCATTTGGTAACTGAGATCTAATATATTTATCGTAATTATTAATATTAAATATTTTAGGAATTATAGCATTATATTGTATACTTTGATATGTATTATTATTATTATTTGTTCTATCACTAGTTGATAAATTTGTTTCATTTGCATACCATATATCTATATAATTATATTCTCCACTATAAAAAGTTAAAGATGTATTTTTTGATTCATTTATAAATCCTATTGAAAAATAATGATAATTTTCTTTCCATAATAATTCATAAATATCTATATTATGGAATGAATTTAGAGCTTGTGTAGTAAGATTAACACTCATTTCATCTTTATTAGGAAATTTGAAATTATCATATACTGATATTAAAAATTTATAAGGATTATCATTATCGGAAAGTTTAGATAATGTAGAATTTATTTGAGTATTATTAAGTAAATCTGTTGTTGCATTATTATTAATAGTTGAATCATCTGATTCTGATTTTAATTTAGAAGTATCTTTTAAATTTTCCCATAATGCACTATTTACTTCATTTAAATATGTTAATGGAGATCCAAAAGATATTGTCAAATCCATTACATTATTACCAGCATAATTTGTATTAAAATTTCTAATTATACAACTTTCATCAAATTTTTTATATAATGAAGCCCAACCAAAACTAACATTTATATTAGATAATAATGCAAATAATTCAGGAGTTTTAAGAGTTCTATCCGGATTTACCATTTTATTTTGATTTAATATCTTAAAATTTAAAGTTCCTTCTATAAGAGAAGGAACTCCAGATTTTCCAACTTCTATTTCAGCTTCTATTAAATCTATTATTAAATCATTAAAATTAAAATTAGGAGAACTAAAAAATTTATTATTAGTATATAATAATTTACCAGTATCTGGATTATATATTTTTATATATGGAATTAATTCTGATGCAGAATTTGATGCCTTAATAAGTCCGGTTAATGTTCTAAAATTTTCTTGAGCATCTTTAGATAACTCTTGTAATGCTATTAATTGTACTCCAGGCATATTATTTACTATTAACTTCTATATAATTTAAAATTGCATTTATATCTAATGGAATAGCTAAATAATTAATATCAAAATTTAAAGGATTAGATATTTTATTAAATAATGCTATTATCCAATATAAACTACCGTCACCATAAAATTGATCAGCTAATACATCTAATCGTTGATTTTTATATGTTATTATTTTATATTCAAAGTTATCTATAGGTATAGATATATCAAATGTAGAAACATAAGGAGTTCCATTTTTATTATTTATTATTGGTAATGCTGAATATCTCATATATTTTTTCTTTTTTTAATATTAATTATTTATTTTTTCGTTGAATTTAAATATAAATTTAAATCATTTATATTATTATAAATTGATAAAGATTTATTTTGAGGTTTAGAATTTGCTATATATAAATCATTTTTATTATTAAAATTAGCATTTTCTATTGTTGAATTACCATTATAATTATAAAATCTAGAATCAAAACTTTTATTTTCATCATGAACTATAGTTAAATTCATAGTTATTTGAACTCTAGTAGGAACAAAATTTTGTATATCCCAATTATTTTCATCAAATTGAAATTCCATTTGATTTATTATAGCAGGTAAATCAATAAATAAATTACCTATAGAAATATATATTACATTTCCATATTTTAATGAAAAATCAGTAGAATTAGCCACTTCAGATCTTCCCCAATTTAATTTAGCTAATGTATCTAATTTTTGATAAAAAAAATCTAATTCTCTTCGTGAATAAGCATATTCGTGAAGAATTAATGGCATACTTCTATCTGTTTCAGAATAAACATAATTTTTTTGAGTTCTTCCGAATGCAGAATATCCATTCCAATTATTTTTAAATGTATCAGTTAATTTATTATCTCCTATAGTAGCTCGTAATCTTAACATCCACCATTTATCAGATGAATCTTTGAATTTAATATATACAAACATTTTATTTGAAGATTTTCCTGCAAAATCATTATCTAAATCTGATATATTTCCTCCTCCAAAATATAAAGCACTTTCATCTAAATCTAATGGTATTTTATTTTCTGATATAGGATTTCTTTTTGGAGTTGGATTAGTTACTGCATTTATTTTTGCAAAATATCCTGGTATAAATGATTTTTCTACAGATAAATTATCATAAGATTTACCAGATAAATTCCATAAAAAAATTTGTTGAGCTTTATAAGTTAATGTTGATACATTCATATCTATTTGATTAAATTGTTTAATTAATGTAATTCCAGATTGTAAGGCACTTCCAATTGTTTGACTAAGTATATTATTTGCTCCAAAAAAAGAAGCTATAGAACTAGATACTTGATTTGTTATATTATTTATAAAATTTATAGGCATTTATTTTTTTCCAAATTTAATTTTAACCATAGCTCATTGATAATTTAGTTAAACTTTCTCCAATTTTTATTCCATCTAATTTAACATCAGATTTAATACTTATTATTTTTATATTATCTGCTAAATTTTCAGAATATTGATTTATTATATTATTTGTAGAACCTCCATTTGAACGTATCATAGAAATGGTATTTTGTAATAAACCTTCATTTGTTTTTGCAAATACTGCCATATCAACAGGACTTGTTTTTACTACGTCTCCTTTACTAGTTATATATCCATCATTAATATTAAAAGTATTAGGATTATTTAATTTATTTTTTAATTCATTCCATTTATCAGTTGGTATATAGCCTTTTATAGCATCTGCATTAGCTCCTATTGCTGCACCAATTAATCCTCCTCCTAAAGTTCCTATTACTGGAATTAGACTTCCCATCATTCCACCTAAATAAGCAAACATTATAGTATATATATTATTTGCTATAAATATTAAAGCATCTCCTAATGCAAATACGGCTTTTAATATTACTGGTATAACAACATCTCTAATAGTAGAAACAAAATCATCTATCATTTTAGGTAATTTACTTGCATTTTTTGTTATCCAATCTAGAGCTTTTTGAAAATATGTATTCATTAATTTATCTTCTATTATTTTCATTATTTGAGATAATCCACCTAACATTCTTTGAAATCCAAATGAATTTATTATATCATCTAATGATTTATATTGTTGTTTATATGCAGATTCTCCAATTTTTTCAACTAATTTTAATCTTTGAGAAGCTGTAGCCAATTCTTGAATAGACATACCAGTAGCATCTGCTAAATATTTTTGTTGTAATCTATTCATATTAGCAAAACTTCCACCAAACATATCTAATACATTTTTGAGTATTTTATCAGGACTTCCATATGCATATTGAGTAAATTGTTCTAATGGATTTATAAATTTTCCTGTTACTAAACTTAATTTATAACTAGTTTCTACAGAAGATGAAACTGTAGAAAATTTTTCAATTAATCCAGTAGCACTTTTAATAGATATATTTAATTTATTAGATAATAAACTTAAATTTTCAAAAGAATTTTTCCCATATAAAATAAAAGTATCTAAGTTTTCTGTCATATCTCCTATAACTTTGTTAAAAAGTATTCCACTTTTATTAAATTCTTTTAACATTGCTGTATTAAAATTTAAACCCTGAACATTGGTCATTATATCTTTTAATGCAGATATTTGTTGAATATTTGTTCCAGAAAAATTAGAAAGAAATGATGAATATTTATTATCAGTTGGAGATTGAAATCCAAGTATTTTGTTTCCTCCCATTCTTGATAAATATGCAGCATTGGCAGATATTAATTGTTCTTCTCCTCCTCCTATAGCAAATCTTTCTAATAAAGAAGGAGATTGTGTTATCATAGAACCTGCTTTAAATGGAAGAAGATTTAATTTGTTTTCTGATGCAGCAGATATATAAGCTTTTTCAAATTTTTCTACTCCTTGTAATATATATTTCATTGCTGCATATAGTAATGATGCTGCACCAACAGCCGCAGTTGCTATTCCAAGTATACCTCCAGATAATTTTGAAAATGAAGCCATTATTTTTTCATTAGGTACTAACATTTCTATTTTTCTTGCTAGATTTGTAAATAATCCATCAAATAAATTATCTAATGCTCCATATAGTATTCGTGAAAATACAGTTATTTTTTCTATAAATCTTGTTAATATAGGAAATTGTGTTCTTAAAACATCAAATGCAGCTACTATATAAGTTAAGTTAATATGATTTCTTCTTTCATCTAATATTTTTTGTTCTTCTATAAGTCCTTGTTTATAAGCTTCTAATGATACATTTGCCATATAAAATTGAGGATTAAAAGCAGAAGATAAAGTAGTTTTATTTGATTTATTTGGAGTATATTTAGTTCCTCCTAATATATCTATATTTTCATTTATAATTTTATTTATAGCATTTATATTTTTAGAATCAAATCCTAATGTTTTTAAAAGTGATTGTGTAAATTTTTTAGCAAATAATTGAGTAGAACCAACAGAACTTAAATCTGCTTTAGATAATAATGTAACTAAAAATTCTATCATATTTTTATTTATATTAACATTACCTTTTAGATATTTTTCAAATTCAGCAGGATTAAGAATATTAGAAAAAGCTTTATCTAATATAGTTCCTATATTTATTTGTTCTTTTGTAAATTTTTTAGATACATTTCCATAATTACCTAATTCATTGAATAATTGACTTTGAATAGCTGTAAAATATTTTAAAAAACTATTAGCATCATTTGAAAAATTTTTTAATTGAAATTTTGCAGAATTTAATGATTTATTATCTATAAGTATTTTTAATAATTCTTTAGAAGTATATCCTAAAGCTTTAAAGGGGAATAACAAATCTACATCATTTTTTGTTAATTGAGAATTAATTAATTTTGCAGAATTATATAATTTTTCTTTTTTTGCTTTTAAGTCTATATTTATAGCGTTTATTTTATTTAAAAATTCATTTGATATAACTTCATTTTTATAAAAATTGTAAATTTCATTTATTTTTTTATTTGATACTTTTCCAGTTTCTTTTAATTTAGTTAAAATTTTATCTAAATCAGAATTTGCTTTTTTTAGCATAGTATCATTATCTAGCAGATGTTTATTAATATATTCTACTGTTTCTTTAAATGCTTTTAAATTAGTATTTAATGTATCTTTTAATTTATTGATTCTTGGAAGTTTATCTAAATTTAATTTTCCAGATTCATCAAGACTACGATTAAAATCAGTTACAATTTTATTTATAGTATTTTCAAAATCTTTTATTTTTGATTCTAAATCTGCCATTTTATTCTCTTTTTATATAAATATTAAAATTTTTAAATAAAATATTTAATAAATATATAATTAATATGTTTTTATTAAAAAGAATGGATTATTTAATTATAGATGATTATAAATTAATATTTATTAAAATAAAAAAAGATTAAAAA
>Ga0078972_1013012_pt1 | contig 13978 bp, 16 predicted proteins | sample YelNatPaOPGAMG01_FD_67568 | JGI IMG/M metagenome (GOLD analysis project Ga0078972, IMG submission 67568) | Hot spring thermophilic microbial communities from Obsidian Pool, Yellowstone National Park, USA - OP-RAMG-01 (SPADES assembly) (version 2) | ecosystem: Environmental > Aquatic > Thermal...
TTTTATATAAAATCCTATTTTCATATATTCTCCCACTCACACTTTTTGTATATTATCTTTAGTTTGGCTTCTTCTTTTAGATGAGGGCATAGAAAGTCCAAAAAACTTTTGAAATTTTTATAAAGCTTATAACTTATTCCAGGACAACATCCACCACAATAATATTTATACGCACAACTATTACATTTTATATTTTTATCTAAAAAAATAGGAAATATGTTTAAATTTGCTGATTTAAGCGATTCCAACCAGTTTGGATTAAGTACATTACCTATTTTAAGTTCATTATACATCAAAAGTTGGCAGGGATATATATCACCGTTGGGAGAGATTGCTATCGTGGAACGTCCAGCACCACAAAAAACATAATTATAAATAACCTCAATTTCTTCAGGATTTTTCCCCTTTTGCCAGTTTAAAGTTACCATTTTGCCTATATCTTCAATTTTATTAGGCAACGCTAAATTTTTTATAAGATTTTTTATATTATATCTTTCACGCAAAAAATTGTGAAACTCCTCAACATTTTTCATATTATTCTTAGTAACTACGCTTCTCACCGTTAGTTTTTGTGGGAATTCAACAGCAATTCTTTCAATTAATTTAAGAATTTTTGAAAAACCTACTCTGCTTCTATTCTTTGAATTTATAGATATATCGTTACTATCCAGACTCAGGAACACTTTGTCTACATATGGAACTATTTTGTCATATTTATCCAATAACAAACTTCCATTAGTCAAAAGAGATATATTGAACCCATAGTCTCTGGCTTTTTTTATTAGAACATCAGTATCTTCACGAACCAGAGGTTCGCCTCCAGTTATGTTTAAAGTTTTAACTCCAGCAGTTTTAAGCTGCTCTATTATTTTAAACCAGGAATATGTGTCTAATTCCTCTTTATGCGAGGATGCTAATTCTCTATTGTAACAATATACGCAGTTAAAGTTACATCTCATTGTTAAGTGAAGATATGCGGTAATTAGTTTTTGATTTTTAAAAATTTTTTTAATTTTTTCTTCTACTTCATTATTCATTTTATCTATTTCCTCCTTGGTTTCATACAAAAATTTTAGCTGTTTCAGAGTTTCAATATGTTTCGATATTTCATTTTCTTCAAGGTTTTTGTTTATCTTTTTTGAAAGATAATCTTTCATGTGAGCAATATCTATTTCTCCTTTGTTTTTAGTTATGTATTTAAGAAAAATCTTAACCATATTATTAACTCTTATTCTCTTATTTAATATAGGCGAATATATAATATGTTTATCTTTGCCTACTTTCTTAATGATTAGTTTTTTATCATAAAATAATTTCATAGAATCCTCCTTAATTTATTTGCGGCGGGTTACCCCGCCGCAAATTCAACATTAACTTCAGTTTACACCACCAGTCCCTCCACCTGCTAGTCCGCCGCATAAGCATAAGCACTCATTTACCGGGTCGTTACTATTAAATGATTCCACTTCTATTTTGAATTCCATACATCCTCCTTATTAATTCGCATCCCCATCCCCACCCCCACCGCCAATTTTAAGAATACAAACGCATGAACAACCATTGGTTGGCTCCACAATATTTATCTCTGTCTCTATAATGAACTCCATTTTTCCTCCTTTAATTTTAGTTTTTTTAAAAGGCATTTTTGCCTTCACAATTATATAGAGCAATTTTTGTGCCAGGTGTTTTAAGAGTAATAAATTTGAGCAGAAAAATAGTATTTTCATAGGGGAAATTGAGTTTTTTGATAGATTTTTGGATGGTTTTTATGCGGTTAAAATATTTTCATTTGAAAAGATTTCTTCTCATTTGAAAATGTTTCATAGGGAAAAATGAGATTTTCATTTGAAAATAATTTAGAGGAACGGAGGATTGGAGGATTAGAGTACTGGATTGTTAAGGTATTTTCATTTAAAACCAATCTTCCAGTCATTTATTCCTCTAATCTTCTATAGAGTAGTTTCACTTCCCGACGACACGTCGGGGAGCAGGGAGCTTGCTCTGAAAAAGCAAAGCAAGCTTTGCAACTACAATAAATCCCCCTGTCTCCCCCAACCCCAATCCCCAACATTATTTCATCTATATCTCTTCGTTGTGATGTCTTATTATTTTTGATTGAAGAATATAAATTATGTCTTCCAAAATATTGATATATCTTCTTTTCCAAATCAGGCAAATTTCAGATTCCATTTAAAGTATCTTTCAATAATTATCTCTGCTATCTGAATTGAGTTTAGAGCAGCGCCTTTATAAAGATTGTCTCCGCAAAGCCAAAGAGAAAATTCGTTTTCAAAAGGCGTTTTCTTAAATCTTGAAGCATAGACCTCATATTTTTTTTGAGAATCAAGCGGGGTTTTATAATCGTTTTGATTTTCAAAAAATTTTACGCCTTCTGTGTTTTTTAGCGTCTGAATTATCTCTTTCTCCTTCCATTTTCTCTTTGTCTTAATCCAGACCGCAAGCGAGTGCCCCCTAAGTACTGGTACTCTTACAGCATAACAAGAGATTTTAATATCCTTATCTCCCCATATTTTTTGAAGTTCAGATTCAACTTTCTTTTCTTCAACACTATTTCCACTTTCATCAAAACTTCCGACCTGAGGAAATAAATTGAAAGCAATCTGTTTTGGAAGAACTTTTTCTTTTCTCTTAACTCTGCCGGTTTTTATGAAACTTTCAAGTTCGTATAAAAACTCGTCAACCGCTCTTTTTCCTGCCCCTGAAACCGCCTGATAGGTTGCAATTCTAATTTCTTTTATTTTGAATTTTTTATGGATATTATAGCAACTTACAGCAAGCGGGGTGAGAGTGCAGTTCGGTCCGGCTATAAGTTTATTTTTTTCGTTTATAAGATCAGAGTTTATCTCAGGAATAACGAGCGGAACATCTTTATCCATTCTGAAAGCCGATGAGTCATCTATGCACCATACGCCGGACATTGAAAGTTTTTTAGCGTATTTCTTTGAGACATCGTCACTGCTTACAAAAAATACTATATCATTGTCTTTCAGTTTCGCAAGTTCTGTTTTCTCTATCTTGATTTTCAGGTTTTTGATATTTAGTGTCTTTTCCTTTGAACCATAGAATTCTAATTTTGAGAAAGGAAGTTTCCTTTTATGCATCAGTTCAATCAACTCCCTTCCAACCATTCCCCCCGCTCCAACCACTGCTATGGATGGTTTTCTCATAAAGACCACCTTATTTTATAAGATTAAAGTTTATGTGATTTGAACAGCCGCTATTTTCGAATATATCGTTTGCGCATGCTCTGAGATAAAAAACATCCTTAGGAAGTTCATCTGATTTAAAGGTTAGAAAATAGGGCGGGGAATAAAGATAATCTTTTATTTTTTTCCACTCTAACCTGTCGTAAGAGATTTCAATCCAGCTTCTGTAAATATCCGTTCCTATCGCGTTCCAGGAAAAGGTATAACCGCTATTCGTTTTTTCGTATAAAAAATTCTTTATTACCACTTTATAATCATTTTCTGAAATTAGTTTGATAATTACTGCCGGCTTTATCCCTCCTATGCTCATCTCAAGAGCAGATTCGTTTGAGGGAAGCGCTCCTTTTATAGAGTGGTTAATCCAGACATTTTCAAGCCCATCATCTAAATATCCTGCCGCGATTATCGGCGCCTTGTTTGATGAGATGAATTCCTTTGATTGCGACCATACGGCTATGTAATTTTCTTTTTCCTGTGAGATTCTGTTGAGTGGTATCTCCGCCCAGAACCATTTGGCTGAATCCACTCCTTTGATACTATCGCTTTCCAATGGTTCAAAAGGGATATCCTGGTTTTCGCACAGAACATAAGAATAACTTGGGAATATCGGGGATTGAGATATTGAAACAAGTATTTTTCCGTCCACAGGAGATAAATCGTTAGAATCCGGATATGATTTGTTTTTTGCTCTTCCCAATTTAACTCCTATGTATGCTTTCTGATAACCGTATGTGGTTATGCTTGATAGTTTTACTATCCAGGCATTGTTATAGCCGACATACCAGTCGGCATAGAATCCGCCATTAGCATACAAATAATAATCGCTTATATCCTTAATTAATGATACATATTTAACCGCTGGAAATTTATAAGTTTTTTCCTGAGAAGTTAAGTTTGAAACAATAAATAATAACAAAAAAGTATTAAAAAATAATGCTTTTTTCATAAATCTCCTTCTTTGTCTTCCACCTCACATTTTTACTAATTCCTGTAAATCTAAGTGAATTTTAGTTTATCTTGTTTTTTATCCTTTCAAAATCATCTAAAGAAAAATAATTGATTATAATCTTTCCTGATGTTTCTGATTCTGGCCTGATTTCAACCTTTGTTCCCAACCTTGATTCCAAATATTTTTCCATTTCAATTATATCCGGTGTTTTATGCGCTGTCTTTGTTTTTCTTTGTTTTTTAGGAGTTGTATAAAATTCCTTAGAATATCTTTCAATATCTCTAACTGTCAGTTTTTCAACTATTATCTTTTGATATGCCCTTTTTCTTTCTTCTATGTCCGGGATTTGAAGCAACGCTCTTGCATGTCCTTCGGTTATAAGATTATTTTTTATTCCTTCTATTATTTCGGGATCAAGTTCTAATAGCCTTAAAGTATTTGAAATAGAACCCTTAGATTTTCCACAATAATCAGCGATTTCATTTTGAGATATCCCCATTTCAATCATCTTAGAGTAAGCCGTAGCTTTTTCTATTGGATTTAAATCTTCTCTTTGAATATTTTCTATAAATGATAAGATTATTTTTTTATTATCATTTATATTGCTTTTTATAATAGCGTCTATTTCCTTCCATCCAAGTTGTTTACATGCTCTATATCTTCTTTCCCCCGCGATTATCTCATATTTATTTTCATTTATTTTTGTAACTATTATCGGTTGAGTTAATCCGCTCTCTTTTATTGACTGCGCAAGTTCTTTTATGCTTTCATCATCAAAGTTCTGCCTCGGCTGAAATCTATTCGGTATAATGTCGTCAATGGGTATTTTGACTATAAATTCGCCAGCTGGCAGATCATTGTTAACCCTTGATATTATTGCGTCTATTCCCCTTCCTAATGCTTTTTTCGCCATATTTCCTCCTTAAAGTTTTCACGTGAAAACTTTATTCTATTGCCGCTTCATCGGTAACCGATATCTCAGATTTCTGGTATGATTCAATGTTTATTCCTCTTCTTGAAAGAAATTCTAAGGCAAAGTTTTTATATGCTTTTGCCCCCCTTGAGCTTGGATCATAAACAAATATTGGCTGTCCAAAACTTGGAGATTCTGCTAACCTTATATTTCTTGGTATAACGGTCCTGTAAAGTTTTTCGCCATAAAATTTCCTTATTTCTTCAAGGACCTGATTTGCCAGATTTATTCTTGAATCAAACATTGTTACCAAAGCACCATCTATCTTTAATCCAGGATTTAATGCCTGTCTTATTTTCTCTACTGTCGTTGTAAAGTAGGTTAAGCCCTCCATAGCGTAATATTCGCATTGAACTGGCGTTATTATACTATGACTTGCGCTTAGCGAGTTAACAGTTAATAGCCCTAAGGACGGCGGGCAATCTATTATTATAAACTTATACATATCCTTTATTTTTTCTATTGTTCTCTTGAGGACTGATTCTCTTGAAAACTCGCTTACCAATTCTATTTCCGCTCCAGCCAAATTATGGTCGGTTGGCATTATATCAAGCCACTCTACTGATGTTTGAGATATAACTTCTTCTGGCTTCGCATTTTCCGATAGCGCGTCATATATTGTTTTCGTATCTTTCTTAACTTCTATTCCAAGCCCTGATGTCGTGTTCCCCTGCGGGTCAAGGTCTATCAACAATGTTTCAAAATCAAAACTTGCGAGCGCTACCGATAAGTTTATCGCGGTCGTGGTTTTCCCCACACCGCCTTTCTGGTTTGCTATTGAAATAATTTCTGACATAAAATCTCCTGAAAAGTTTTCACGTGAAAACTTTTAAAACCTTTACAGATAAATTATATAACAAAAATAAAATCAAGTCAAGTTCATCGCTTGTAACTGGTAATTTAAAAAATAAGAAAGTAAGATGGGATGATAAACCGAGATTTGTAATCTAAGGAAATTATTGATTTGGAATTTTTGGGATATGAATAATGGTTTAGGAGTTGGCATTTTTGTATCTACTAGTATTATACGCTCATAGGCAAATATTTTTCGGGTGGAATATCTACAAAACTTTGGAATTGCTTTAACAATTCCTGTTTAAATTGGGCGTATCTACTACAATATTTATTGACGTTATATGTAGAAAATAAAATACGATCTATACCTTCATTGACTTCTTCCCAGATAATCATATGATTGAGATTAATTACCAATGCCTTATGGGCTAGTTCCCTGAATGCTATTGGCACTTCTGCAATATATCTGGATAACACATACTTTACTTCCTCATCCGGGGAGGTCTTCCTTATCCGACCTAAAAATATATTGGCAATTACCTCCACATATTCTTTATCCGCAAGACGTTTAAATAGCATTTGGATTTCCATCGGGCGAGTTTTTAATAACTCGCCCGATATAGGGCGGATAGCCCTATCCACCGTTAATGTCAACCCAAGATAACAAACGTCATAACTTGGATATTTATTTTTCTTCATATTGTCTATTCTTTTTATCGTATCGTTAAATATTTCCGTTTCGCTGTCCATAAGCCACCTCCTTTCCCTTATCGGTTAGCATTCTCCCTGTTCTGGTTATATCTATATACCCTTCCTGTATTAAGAATATCTCATAATTCTTGAGATATTCTTCCTCGGTCAGATTATTCTTTATTGCCAATGTTCTGGCGCTTATAGTATTATATTCCCCTATGCTTTTTAATATTGCTATATCCGTAGCGGATAAGCCAAGATTAAGGTCAATTTTATATTCTTTAGCGTATGATTGCACATCTGTTTCCGTAATTTCAGGAATATCTTTTATCACTGCATAATCTTTTAAGAGTTGTATATGGGTTCTTGCCATCCTTGGTGTTCCTTTAGAGATTTTAGATATTATCTTTGTGGCGTTATCCGTTATGGATAATTTGAATGCCTTCACCATTTGCTTTATTATTTGTGTTAACTCTTCTTCTTTATAAACCGGGAAGGGTATTTTGTATATGAATCTTGTATATAATGGTTTAGGAATATCCTGTATTTGAGTTGTTGCGCCGATTACACATAATGGAGCGAGTAAAAATTTTGTTGTTTCATTTAGCCACAAAAAATTATCTTCCATTATATTATACAGTATTTCCAATACTTTTGAATTGGAGCTATGTATTTCATCTATAAAAAGAACGGCTCCAGGTTCTATTATATTGACTAATTGAGTTAATTTATCTGCTGAATTAAGCATTGCTCCTTCAAATGTAATTAATGCCACATTGAATTCTTTTGCTATTAATCTGGCCAGGGTAGTTTTTCCTGTCCCGGGTAAGCCATAAAGTAACATATGGTCTGGCAATGTTTCTCTTTTTTTAGCAGATTTTATTATGGTTACTACCTTATTTTTTAATGCTTGTGGTAGGACAAACTCATCAATAGATTTAACATCATAGGTATTCATAAATCCTCCTTAAAACCACTTAATATGTAAATACCTGATAAGCAGCGCCGAATATTATAAGCGGTATTGAAATAGCCGCATAGATAAAAATTAGATAGCCAATTCCCTCTTTACCGTTCTCTATATTTAGATAGTAAGCTAGTGGTTTAGGTTCTCTTTTAATATCTGCTTCTATTGCTATTCTCAATCCCATTGCCTTAAATAACATTGAGCCACCTAAATTAAAATCTACCATTACTGCAAGCATAATAAGATATAGTATAAGGTACGTGGTATTGAGTTTAGGCATAATTATAAGAATAATTAGCCACCATAGTGCTGGAGCAGACATTAAAACCAAAAAAGCGATCACAAGTGCCATAAGTGACACTGCAAGCACTCCCCATGCAGGATCTCCTGGGTCGCATGTTCCCATAACCGCGCTGAAAGCCATTACGGGCATATATGCCCCAACTAATAATGGCTGTATGATATAATATAATATGAACTCTGTCATAAACCCTCCTTATCATTCAAATCTTTCAATTCTCTTTTTAATGACTTGAAATATTCATCAATTGAAGAATTGCTTATAGTTGAAAAGGAATCTATATAGATGGCCCAAAGAGGTAATAATTCTATAATTTTATCCTGTATCTCTTTGGGGATAGATTGCTTTTTCATATATCTATGCGCCTGAACGATTAAGAGTGATGTAGTATCATTTAGGCAGAGGCTTGCTCGCCAATACTTATACAATTCAAGCAAGAAGCCCAATAAATTTGTTTTCAGGTCATTATATTCCGGTGGAAGTTGATTTAAATAATCAGGCAGAGTAAGCGGTGGAGATTTCTTAATTTCTGTCGTTTCTTTTTCTATTCTCTTTTCTTCTATTTTAGGCTCTTTCCTCTCAGGAAATGTTCCATAGAGCTCGGCGAAATATGCCTCTATTTTCTTTTCTTCTATTCTTTGCTCTTTCTCTATCTCGTGCTTTTCTTCCTCGCGCTTTTCTTCTCTTTTCTCTTCTTGTTTTTTCTTATTAAATTTATTATATAACTCTTCTATATCGTCTACATCGTTTTTAGTTACCCCGTACTCATATAAGCTAGTCCATATTGTATCATTAAATCTTGATAAAGTCCACCAGTTTCTACTTGTTACCCTGATAAGTAGGCTTTCTAATGGGGTGATTTCTTTTATTATTTTATCATATATTATTGGTATAAAAGGGGCGAAATAAGCAAATAGCAAATATGAGAAAGCATTTCCTACTCCGAAGAATAAAAGCGCTATTAATCCATATGAAGGCGGATTTTTCCTATATGTTTTAACTATTTCTGCTGTGTCAAAGTAGTCGGAATATTTTCCACCCCTTTCTACTGCTTCATCTGCGATTTTTTCTTTTTCTTTTTCCTGGAGAATCCAATTAGATGTTTTAAACCCTATGATTATGGCGCCTATTAGATATAATATAAGCGTGGTATAATAGATAGGCTTAAGATTACTTTTACCTATTCTATAATGCTTAAAAAATTTAACTACTAAATTAGTAAACATATAGCCTCCTTTTTTATTATATAAAAATTTGAAAAAAGTAATTAAAAAATAATTAAAATTTGTTTAATAGTTATTCCCTATTATTAGGGAATAACAAAAAAAGTATATAGTTTAATCTATCTTCTGGCGCAAAAAGCAAAACCCCCGAGTCATCAGAACACGGAGCAATCTGATCATCCTGACCCGGAAACGGCAGAAGGGAGTGGAGCCCGTTCGGGTTAGATGATTTTATTCCCAATGTATTAGGGAAATACTGCTTACCTTTTTAATATTAGAGAACAAGAGAGACCATATTATGCTTTCTTTATAAATAAAACTAGGCCAGCATGGTGGATAAGTGGATAACTTATAAAGTTTTTTTAGCATCCTCGCTCCCGAGGGTGGACCATCCTCTTCCGTTACAGGTTGGGCAGGTTACCTCCCCTTTTCCGCTGCAACTATCACATTCTTCTATTTTTTGAGTTCCATTTATTCTATAACTATGTTTTTCTTTTACAAATGAAGATGGTTTTGAAATCTCTAACTCGGAATTTATTCCATAAAAAGAAGAGCCATCATAAGGTCTTGTAACATAATCAGTTCCTTTTATGCGATACTCTGTGTTAACCTCAATTCTGTAATCGTATTTAATTTCTATCTGCTGTATCTCAATAAAATTATCTATTCTTTTCTTCCCAAAAATATGGCTCAATGTATCTAAATTTATCGCCCCCTTAATTATATTATTTAATATCTCGCTTTCTTGCATAGTTATAAAATCACCAAATTTACCTCTCCCGTATCTCAAATAATATTATATCAGAAAAATAAAAAATTACCAGTGATAGTTTAAAATTTGATCTATTATTTTAGTTAATTAAACTGGAAAGTAAAATTATTTTATAAACACTCAAAAACTTCAACAACCATTTTTTCATTGTATTCTAAATCTACTTCTCCTGCTGCTCCAACTTCAATAACCTTTACATTAGGATAACAATCATCCTCATAAAGCCAAGGATATTCAGAATTGTCTTGATTTACTATTTTTTTAGAAAAAGAGTCCAATATTAATTTAACCGTATTATCAATGTCAAGACATGGTTTTCTGTGAGGATATATATAGATTGATATCCTAAAAGCATAACTTCTATTTCTTGGAACTAAATTATTCCCGCATGCTTTTTGTCTTATTTCTTCTCTTCTTTCCTTGTCTTTGCTGCTTCCCCAGGTATATATTTTATCAATCTCAAACTTAAATAATTTTTTGTATTTTGTTTTGTCGTCTAAATCCCACATATTTCCTCCTTAAAATATTTTTTAATTATTAGCTCATTATTATATTGACTGAAAAGTTAGATTAGTTTTAATTTTTATTTCCCCTCACATTAGTTCTCTCCCCTATAAAATAAAGATTAATAGGGATTAATTGTAGTTGCAAAGTTTACTTTGCTTAATTCATTTGTAGCCGCACCTGCCTGACGATGAGTTGCTTTCTTGCGCGACGGCAGGCAGGAAGCGTTAGCTTTGCATTGCAGAGATTCTTTCTTGATACCTTTTTCAGAGCAAGCTCCCCAGCACTCAATAACCCTCTTATATACTAAATTGTTTAAAGACAAAATTCTTTGCTACCCGAAAAATTTCCCAACCATCCCTTTAGTTGAGTGCTGGGCTGACGGCAGGCAGGTGCTGCTACAATTCTCTCGCAGAGTAAACTCCCTGCTCCGACTGAAACGTCGGAGTGCAACTACAATTAAAGGCGGTTGGCAAACCGCCCGCTACATAATCCTCAATCCAAAATTCATAATCCATAATTCAACATCCATAATTTATAATTCATAATCTCACTTTCTCACTTTTGGCAAATAGCAATTCGCCCGCTACTTCTCACCTTTTTATACCCTATATCTTTTGAAATAGAAAAAATTTTATATAATTTATCTGATATCATTTAAGTTTATTATACAAGAATGATAGCATAACAATTGATGAGAATATTATGACAGAAGATTATCTACCACCGAGGGACCTTCGTATATAAAGGATGTATATATTTCAAAAAGTTGGGCACCCGCTTCTTTTCTTATTTTTATATCCTCGTGGCTGAATATTCCCCCGCAGGATATAACGGGAACATCCCTGGATTTTTCCCTTATCTTTTTAAGCACATCCAGGCTTTTTTGGGAAAGCGGTTTCCCGCTTATTCCGCCTTCTCTATCATCAAAGTCACCTGTTATAAGCAATTTTCTGTTTTTTGTGGTGTTTGTGGCTACTATACCCGTTTTATAATTTTCGCAAAGTTCTGTTATTTCAGTTATATCATTATCGCTTATATCCGGGGAAATTTTTATAAAAATGATTTTATTCAAATCCATCTCTTTTACGCTCTTGAGTATTCTTTCGGCATAATCCCTTAAATTTCCTGAAAAACACTCAACATTCGGACAACTGATATTTATAACAAAAAAATCCCCGCAATCTTTCAGAATTTTAAAACACTCAGAGATATTTTTATGAGCGTTGTTAAAATCGCAATCATTGTTCTTTGATATGTTTATGCCTAATGGTATTTTTGGTTTTCCTTTTCTCTCTATATTTTTTAAGAATTCAACGGCACCGAAATTGTTTAAACCAAAATGGTTTACAATCGCTTTTTCAGAAGGTATTCTCCACAATCTCGGTCCTGGATTTCCTTTCTGGGGCTTGAGAGTGACGCTTCCAACCTCAACAAATCCAAATCCAAGCGAGGCGATTACATCATAGACCTCGGCGTTTTTATCGAAACCTGCTGCAAGACCTAATGGATTTCTAAAATTCAACCCGTTCAATTTTAAAGGTTGATTTAATTGAAATTTTTTCTCAATTATTTTCTTTAGAAAATCAAATTTAGAGACAAGTTTAAGACCCGATATAGCAAGGTTATGAACATCTTCCGCGTCGAATTTAAAAGCAATCTGTCTTATTATATTTTTATATAAAAAATCTATCGTTTTCATATCTTATGATACCGTTAAGTATGGTTATTATGTTTTTGCCGGAAAGCGTTTTTCCTTTAAATGGCGAATTAGATGATTTTGAATAAAAAGATTCAACCTTCCATTTTTTTAATGGCTCTATTATTGATATATCAGCCACAAAACCTTCTTTTATAACTCCTCTGTTTTTTAAATTTATTATATCAGCCGGTTTTTTTGTCATAAGCGATATGACATACTCAAACGGAATTTTGTTTTTCTGCCATAACTCCGTAAGCGACGCTGAAAGAAGCGTTTCAATGCCTATAACTCCAAAAGGCGATTTTGTTATTTCCTGTTTTTTTTCTCTATCAGTGTGCGGGGCGTGATCCGTGGCTATTACATCTATTGTATTATCCCTCAAGCCCTCAATTATCGCTTTTCTATCTTCTTCGGTTCTGAGCGGCGGGTTCATTTTAAAATTAGAGTCCAATTTTTCTAAATTTTTCTCGCTGAAACAAAAATAATGAGGAGCGGTTTCCGCCGTTATATATGGATTTAATTTTTTGGCTATTCTTATAATTTCGACTGATTCTTTAGCGCTTATATGCTGGAAATGAACGGGCGTCTGTGCGATAATAGAAAGGATTGAGTCCCTTAAAACAGCGAGATACTCAGTTTCCCTTGGTATAGCGGGAATATTTAATCTTTTTGAAACCAGACCTTCGTTTATAAAGCCGCTTTTATGGGAAATTTCGGGATGAGAAAAAAGTTTTTTACCGTATTTGAATGATTTAATCATTGCTTCTTTCGCAATTTTAAAATTAGATATCCATGAGCCATCGTCGCTAAAGCATACCGCAAATCTCGCGTTTTCTCCAATTCTTACAACCTTTTTACCTTCCCTTGAAACAGTCGCCGCTGAAGAGAATAAAATATTTATGACCGATTCTTTTTTTGCTTTTTTAATAAGTTTTTTCAGAATATTTATGTTATCGGTTGGCGGATTTGTGTTTGGCATTAAAACCACGCTTCCAACCCCACCGCTCAAACATGCTTTTGTAAGGGATATGTAATCTTCGGCTTCTTCCTTACCGGGAACTCTTGAATGGACATGCAAATCAATTAATGAAGGTATCGCGAAAAGCCCTTCCCCTTTTATCAATTTTGCTTTTTTATTATTTATTTTATCTGAAATTCTTTTAATTATTCCATCGGATATCAGAATATCGGTTTTTTGGGTTTTTAAATTAATCGTATCTACAAGATTGACATTTTTTATAAGTATCATTTGTTTCTTTTCTTTTTTTTCTTATCGTTAAAGTAATAATAAAGAAATACAAACCCAAAGATTACAATAATAAAAATTAATGGATTTTCAATCCTTTTCTCTTTAGTTTTTAAATTATCAAGATTATTTGGATTTTTTTCTTCACCTTTCGCTTCCTGAATATCAATTTTTTTTATCCCATTCGTTTTTTTAATATCTTTTTTGTTATTTTTAGCTTCAAGAATTTTTACAATGTCTTTCTTGTGAGAATTGCAGGAATCTTTTGTTTTATCGCAGTCGCTATATAGGAAACCGGAAGCGAGAATAAGTATTGTAAAACTAATCGATAAACTGAACTGAAGATTCAAAACTCTTCTTTTTTCTAAATGGCGGTTCTTCATCTTTTTCTCCTATCGCGATAAGTATTTCTATACCCTCGCCTTTTTTAATTCCTTTTCTGGGGTTCGCTGACTCCTCTAGGGTTCGCTAACCCCTATACTTCTTCATTTGGTTGCTCTGATTTTTAGGGCGAAACAAGGAGCGAAGAGCGAGCATATCAGTCCGAAGGCGATATGTGAGCGATGAGCGACGAAGTTGTAGCCAAAAAGCGGACAACCCTGAAAGGGAGAAAGAATTTTGGGCAA
>Ga0078972_1013013_pt1 | contig 13978 bp, 17 predicted proteins | sample YelNatPaOPGAMG01_FD_67568 | JGI IMG/M metagenome (GOLD analysis project Ga0078972, IMG submission 67568) | Hot spring thermophilic microbial communities from Obsidian Pool, Yellowstone National Park, USA - OP-RAMG-01 (SPADES assembly) (version 2) | ecosystem: Environmental > Aquatic > Thermal...
TGTTGTAGTAAGATAGCCAGTAGAACCATCAAAACTACCACAGCCAGGTGGAAACTTATAAGTAGATGTTGTAATTGATGCCCCACCGTAAGCGGTCATTGTCTTTCCTGTTTCATCAATAAATGTTGTGCTTCCCTCTGTTCCGTTCATATGTAATAATAGTTTTGTGTATGCATCAATTTGTGATTGCACATTATAGAGTGCTATTGATGTGTAATTTTGAACCTGCAGCATTGGATAACAATGTGTAATACCTGTTGCAATAATATTAGTATCAATCAAAATTAAATCTGTGTAAATAAATGTGTCCGAGCCAGTCAAATCCATATTTGATGTCTTTGTGTATGCAACTTTGTAATCAAAAGAAGAACCACCAGCAGGAGTTTGCCAGGAAGCCAAACCATTAGCATCAGAAGTTAAAACCTTACCTGCTCCCTGTGTGCCGTCTGCTATCTTAATATTTCCCGCTATATCAAGTTTCGCTTGAGGTGTTGCTGTTCCGATACCAACACTACCAAGAACTGATAATTGTTTTAATCCGCTATCCCAAGTTAGATTATCATCACCAGCAAAAGAACCATTGTTGTTATATTGAATTGTTTTATTATTACCTCCTGGAGTTCCACTACCACTTACAGTATCCCACATAAGTGTAGAGCCATCAGTTTTAAGATATCTACCAGAATTTCCAGAAACCGTAGGTAAGGTAAGAACTTCGTTTGTTTTTAGTATTTTAGCATTAGTAGCAATATGTGTTTCTGTTATTACACCAGACGATATTTTTGTTCCAATAATAGCACCATCTTGAATTTTGTTTGTTGAAATCACATTATCCTGAATTTTAGCATTTGTTATTGAATTGTCCACAACACTCTCTGCATTATCTACAATACCATTGTTATTTGTATCATAAACAGATTTATACATATCTCCACCACCAGCACCACCAGAACCAAAATTATTCCAAGTAGTTCCATTGTTCGTATATTGCCAACCTTGAGATGTCCATCTTATTGCTGGTTTATTACTCCCTTTCGTTATCTGTATAGCAGCAGTTTCTGGTGTAGTTTTATCACTTTTCAAATACAAATCACCATGAATATAAGCATTACCGCCGATATCCAAACTTGACTTTATTCCAACAGCAAAAACCAAACTATAAGAAAATAAACTAAATAAAATTATCTTTAATATTTTCTGCATTTCTCCTCCTTCCCTTCAAAAAGATATATACACACCCAAAGAGCCAGTCCCTGAATCTGTTTTATAAAGTATTTTTTCTACCTCTAAGTCATCTTCCAAAGCATCACCAGGAGATAACTCTATTACCTTGTTTTCAGTAGTGAAATCCACTTCTCTTTCTAAAGGAGTTATCAACACAACATTCACAGGAACTTCACCTGTGTTTTTTATTTGTATAGACTCCGCAGCACGTACTTCTCCATTCCAAATAGGAATTAACTCTCCAGCACTAGATGTTACAGATAATTGATAATACTTATAGCATTTTCTTGCCATTTTGTGTTCTCCTATTTCTCCTTATTTTCTAAATATTTCTAAGATTGTACACAGTACAGCTATCACAATGATCGTATAACCCATAGTTATTCCAATACTGTAAAAATCAATACAATAATCCTCCAGCACCGGGACCTGTCAAAGAAGCTACAGTATAATACCTGTAATTAACATTATCTATTGAATATGGTACATTTATCTTAAAACTTGAAACTCCTACAGGATTCAACACCCACCTACCCTTTATTTGACCTTTCATTGTAGTTGCATCTTGAGATGCTTGAGTTAATAAGCTATTCAACGTACCTCTTATTCCAGGAGGTTCAGGAAAGATTACCCTATTATTCCAAAATTCGATATCTAATAATGCTTGCTTTAAACAGTAAGTATATGCTTTCATCGTCAAAAATGCGTCAAATGCTTGTGGTAAGTCTTCAAACTTGAAATCGGTTATAGGTGGTTGGGAATTTATTTCATCTAATGCCAATTGTAAATAACTGTAAAACTGAGTTTCACTAAAGAAAGGAAAACTATATGTAGCGAAAATGTCTTCTGTTATGTCTATATTTGGGTCTTTTATATATACTATTCCCTTACTGTAAAGGGGGTAAATTTCAGTGTATAAGTTGAAATCTTTGTCATTACCACGAAAGAAGGTTTTTTCGTTATAAATCCAATTTCCATACGTGAATCTTGCTAGCTTTAAACCACCTTCTTCGTAACATACTCCTAGTTCGTCGTATACAGGTATCTTTTGAAATCCTTGTAATAGAGTCTCTAACCCTTTTGCTATCAATACTCCAGCATAACTTACTTCGAACATTTCACTTGTGGTTTTTCCATTACAATTTGCAATAAGATAGTATAATCCAACCCCGAGTTCATCTTTGTTAATTAGTTTACTAGAGGTTGCTATACCATTTACATCAGTGTTTGTGGTTATACTGGACTTGAGATTGTTAGAACTATCTCTTATCTCAAATGTTATAGATGTATTGGGGTTTTCTAAATCTAAGTAAATCCATTCTAGCGTGTCACCATAGTATACAAATCTATGGTTTAAGTCTAGTTCTTGTTTTGTCATTTTTGGTTTCTTGTTTTTATCCTACCTTCTATAAATGTTTTATAAACTACCTTTTGCTTTAAGCAACATAAATCTATTGCTTTATATGCGATAGTGGATATATATTTGAATATCGAACGATTTCCTGTATTATGAGTTTTAACTAAGTGTTTTTTGAGTATTCCTTAAGAGTTTTACTGATAGAGGGAGAGAGTTTTTTGTTATACTCAATTAATATTTTTTTTAGTATTACAATAATTCCTATACTCTCTCCCCCCTTTTATTCATTCACACGGTCTTAGCTAACCTTACCTGTAATATTTCCGACAGCAACTCCTTGGGCAATCACTATTGCAATCCCTATGTATTCGAAGAAGAGCCAACCATATTCAATGTTTTGCTGGTGCGGAGCATCCCATGAATTCAAATCTATACGAACAGAAATAACTCCTGAATACTGTGGTTCAGCGATTGCATAGAGTTTACCGGAAGACACCAGGTAAGACGTTCTGATTCTCGCGTTCCAAATATCACCTACATACCCGGTTCTCAACAACTCATACTGTGTTACATAATCTAACTCATTTCTACCCCAGTTTCTTATATCTCTATACTGTGCGGGATTCATTATGATGTTCGCAACTGGAGCGTTCCACTTTTCAACCTCTAAGAAGATATCTGAAAGCGTACCTCTTGTAAGACCAGAATTGCTAGTAATGACATTATTATGATTTGTAGCTGCAGTACCAGCGTATTCAATTGCAGAGAAAATCTTTCTATCTTCTTCCTTTGCCATTTCAATTGTACCCTTTTCCTTTGCACGATCTAAGATGTTGAATCTCCTTACGGCAACTTCAAGAGCTGGAACCTTCACCCATGTAGCTATCGCGAACGGCTCTAGTTCCACACGTGTTGCTTTTAATACCTCGTATGGAACGTTACCATTCTGTGCTAGTGTTACAGCACTGAATTGAGGCAATTTTGTTACTCCTAACTATTTAGTTTATAGTTAGTGGTGCTAACATTTCTGTAGCACTCTGTATATTACTATACAGTTCGGACTGTATCATAATCTCCATTGTTGGAGATTCTCCACGTACAGTCTCTACCGGCATAAAACTTTTCAGTTTTATACCATCGGAATTGTCCTCTTGTCCTATCTGAGTGATAGGAGTAGGAGTTTTTCCGAACAGTGGAGTTTTTCTCTGGATATCACTATCCAGAGCCACGTTAGAATCCATGGTCTGTCCGAGCCTTGCTCTCCCATCTGGAGTCTGCAATGCTTGTGCGACCACTCGGAACTTCTCCTCCTGACTAAGTATTCTTTCTCCCATTCTCCTTTCACCTCCTTTATTCTACTAAAAGATTAAATCATACATTAATACTGTGGATTAAAGAGTGCAACTAATTTTCCACCACTATAACTAATTACTTTACCTACTTTCAAAGAACCACTAGCAGTTGTGAATTTACCACCAGCAGAAATATACAAATCAGCATTCACCGTCGGAGAGACACCTGTTGCAACCTGATCTGTCTCAATAACCGCAGGGTCAATCATCACACCAGCCTTCTTAGAACCCTTTGTAGAATCTTGTTTTTCAGAAAGTTTATAATCCAATACTACACCAACTAACCCAGTGGTAGTATCATCCGCTAAAATAACAGTGCTATCAGTATCTAAAGTCACAATCTGCCCAGCATCAAAAGTAGTTGCATAATTATCATCCTTCACAGAAAAACTAGGTCTAGCAAATCCTCCATACAGAATCTTTATAGCCATCTTCTTTCACCTCCTTTCAATACTAATATTTCCTTTTTTGGTTAATATGAACTATCTCTTAATAAACCTTCTTAGGAATAATCAGGAAGACTCATTCCAAGCCGTAAAATGCCTTACATCTCTTCTTCTATAGAAGTTTCTTCCTCTCTACCTTCAAATCCTTCACCTTCAAATCCTTCACCTTCAAATCCTTCACCTTCAAATCCTTCACCTTCAAATCCTTCACCTTCCTCTCTACGTTCTCCTTTTGGATGAGACTTCACTTTTTCAATTAACTCTTTTCTGGCATCCTCATCTTCCAAAACCTCTTTCAATGCATCAACTAAATCCTCTACCTCTATATCATAGTAATCACTCAAATCACCAATGAAACATACTATCTCATCCTCAATATCTGAAGCATTCTTTTCTTTCTCATCAACATTAGACTTCTCCAACTCTTTTGTAGCTTCTTCTTCAGTAAGTTTTTCTACCTCATCTTCAATAGGTTTTTCAGGTTCGAGAGGCATATCTTTTTCTTTCTTTTCCTCTACCTGAGCTCTCCTAATACCTCGCCTGCTTTCATATTTCTCTACAAACAAATCAACTATACTTTTACTCTTTTCCATCTTATCCTCCTTTTAATTGTTTATTCACAATATACTTCACCTCTAACATCTATGAGTTTTCTTACTTCTTCTTCGGTGAAGTGTTTTGGGTTATCGCTACATTCAAAATTTCCTCCGATGTATTTTGGTGCGCCTTCGAGTGATGTAAGTTGGTTGTTATAACAATAAAAACTTCCATCTACTCGTTCTGGTGCACCTTTGAGGGTTGTGAGTTTGTTATTATAACAACGAAAATCTCCGCCTACATACTTTGGTGCGCCTTCGAGTGATGTGAGATTGTTATTGTAACAACTAAAACCTCCGCCTACGTACTTTGGTGCACCTTCGAGTGATGTGAGTTTGTTATAATAACACTCAAAATCTCCACCTACGAACTTTGGAGCGCCTTCGAGTGTTTTGAGGTTATTCAAAATACAATAAAAACACTCATCTACTCTCTCTGGAGCACCTTTGAGGGTTGTGAGTTGATTATCACCACAATTAAAATCTCCAGTCACTCTTCTAATCCGTATAGGTATCTCTAATAAACTATTAAGTCCTAAACCACCAAAATACACATCTCCAAATACATCAAATCTACCATCTAAGAGTTTAATGAGTTTTAGAGAGCGTAGACGGTCTTTTAAGCTGTCTTTGGGTTCTTCTTTACTCAAAGCGAATCTTCCTCCTAATCTACCTACAATTATCCTTGAGATTCTTCCCACCTTACACACCTTTTATTCTTCTTTGATATCCTCAAACTTTTTTACCCCTACCACCTATTTTCAACATTCTATCATTTTCATTAACTACTGGTGGTTTTGTAAATAAACCGGCAAATAAATCTCCTCCACTTTCTTCCTCAGATTTAACTGTAGGTATTACGCTATTCAACTTCCCTAAAGATACCCTACTCTCAATTCCATCTACTAAGTTGTTGAAATCATCTATTGCAGCATCACTCTTTTTCATAAGTTCTTCAACCTTCTTCTGCGCTTCATTTTCTTTAAGAAGACCTTTTTTAATCATTTTCTTTACTACTTCCGCCACCCTCTTTGCTTTATCTCTAAGATAAAGTTCATTCTCAAGCTTTGCTACTTTTGTTTTAAGCGTTTCTTTTTCACTTTCTACAGTTTTTAGTTTATTCAAATATTCATTTATCTTTGCATTTACTTCGTTATTATCAGATTTTATCTTTTTGAGATAATTAACTATTTCGCTAGCAAACTGTGCGGTTCTAAACATTGATGTGACTTTTTTTATACCCTCCTCAACACCATCTTCACTTTTTACTTTTTCGCTTATCGCACTAACTTTTTCTTTCAACGTTCCAGTGAATCTCTCTATAAGTTTATCATCACTAAAGATAGATTTAAGTTGGTGTGTAATTTCATCTGGACTTAAATCTTTAGAAGAAACAATCAAAGAAGCAAGTACATTCGCAAGCAACTCTAAGATAGGCATTTCTTCTTTATCTTTACCCTTCTCAGGTATCAATGTATCTGTTACTCTCTCATCTAGTGACATTTTAGGAGCATCATTAGGTGCTTCTCCACTTACTTGTGAGGATTTATAGATTGAAACCCTTATATTACCATCTACACCTCTAAACCACTTATCTATAGTATTTTTCACTCCAATTTTAGATACCTCATCTATCAAATCTCTACCATAATCCTCACTTCTAAAATAATCAAAGTCAGATAAATAAGCTTTTATGTTTCTTCCAACCTCCTTTATATCACCAAACGCATCTCTAAAGGAAACAGCAAATACTGGTTTCTTATTTAAAGAGACTTTCCAATATGAATCTACTTTACTTTCTTGAGGTATAAACTCCGCGGTAAGTGCTCCTTTTTCTATAACCTTTACTCCTGGGAGTTTGACTTCTCCTAAATCTTTCTTTCCAACTTCAAGATTCTTCTCACTTTCTATTTCTTTTTCACCTTCTTCTCCTTTTTCTGCTTGCTGAGCTGTTTTCTTAACAGTAGCTTCAACAGAAGGAGCATTTTTAACTTCTACTTTAGGAAGCTTAACCTCTCCTAAATCTTTCTTTCCAACTTCAAGATTCTTCTCACTTTCTATTTCTTTTTCACCTTCTTCTCCTTTTTCTGCTTGCTGAGCTGTCTTTGTGGTTTCTTGAACCTTTACTCCTGGGAGTTTGACTTCTCCTAAATCTTTCTTTCCAGTTTCAAGATTCTTCTCACTTTCTATTTCTTTTTCACCTTCTTCTCCTTTTTCTGCTTGCTGAGCTTTAATTCCTCTCTTTGCTTCCTCTGATTCCTCTTTAGATGTGGTTATCTCTTTTTGAGGTTCATTAGATGGCTTTTTAACATCTTTCTGTTTAACTGGTTCTACTGGACTAGAAGTTACAGAAGGTGTAACAGTAGGAGTTTTTACTTCACCTAAATCTTTTCTACTAACACTTAAATCTGCTTCCTCCTTTTCTCCTTCTTTTCCAAGTTCTGCCTGTTGTCCCACTTTTAACATATTTGCTACTTTACCAGCTAACAAACTAGCTAGCTTCTCTAACGTATTATCTATATTCATTTCTTCACCCCCTATATTATTAACTTTAACTTTCTTATTACTCTTTTTTGTTTGTTTTACTTCTTTTACTGGTTCTTTACCTTGGTTGATATCTAATAACTCTTTAGCAAGTTTCTCCTCTTCATCTACTGCATCTGTTGTAGTAGTTTCTCTATTTGGATTTCCGTATTTAGCCTGAACAGCCTCTCGTACTTTTCTTACTAAATCACCATCATCATAAGATACACCTATATTATCAAGGTTTACTCCAGCATTACCATAAAGTAGGGTTTCTTCTTCAATATTAACACTATTATCACCTTTCAATTCTATAGGTTTCCAAGATGGAGTACCACTTACTTTACTTTCTCTTCCCATAACTTACCTCCATTTGTTTTATACACTTCCTTATAAAATAATTCAACAAAACACAATTTTTATTACAAAACACATTCATATCCCACAGGTATTACTTTTGCGACTCTTCTTATAGGAATAACTATATTTACTCGTTTAACTAAAGTTGTGGTTTGAATTTTTGGAAAAGATGATATTTCTCCTTCTTTAATCAATATCATTTCAAGGTCTGAATTATATGTCCCAATATACTGGCCGCTCAAATCATAAACCTTATCTCCTTTCATAAAACCCAAATGTGTGCCATCAATTAAAAATGCATTATCATCTTCGATAAAAGCTACTATGTGTCCTTCTTTGTTATATACATAATTCATTTAGACTTTTTCCTTTTCTTCTGCTTCATATATTGTTTGAACTTTGGATGATGCCCATGCTCCTTATACCATTTCCGTGCTATATCTGGATGATTAATCCAAAGAAAAGCTTCTTGCTGAGGACTCTTAAAGGGAGCGTTTTTTATAAACTTACTTAAGATAGTACGTAACTTACCTTCTCTTTTCTTTCCTTCAAATGGACAAGGTTCTCCTCTTTGTCTTCTTCTACCAATACCACGGTATCTCCTTTGATAAGAATCCTTATACGGTCCAGTTCCATCTCGTTTTCCTCTATCATTGTAACCAGAGGTTCTTTTTTCACTAAACATTCCACCTTCCTCTCCACCAACTTCCTTTATTATCATATACTTTCCCTTATTATAATCATCTTCTACTACTTCTCCACCTTCATACATCGAGCGGTTTTCTACAATAAACTCAGCTTCTTCTTTAGAATCTATATTTCGAAGAAGTACTTTATATTTACTTCCATCAGGTCTAGTATAGATTCTTTTATCTACATCATATCCTCCATACTGAGATTTTCTTTCCTCTCCTCTCCAATGAGTAGTATCTCTTATCCTATCTTTCAATGATATGCAAAAAGCTTCTGGATTACTTACTTTACCTTCCATCTTTTCTATACATTTTGTTATACTTCCTCCTATATTATTCCAAAAAGATTTTAAAGATTCACTAGTCCAACCTTTAGGTAGCGATCTCCATTCATTAAATATATATCCCGCATTTATCCTCCTTATCCCATACTTTTTCATTTCTTCATAACATTCTGGACAAAGTTCTTTCACTACCTCTCTATCAACCCAAATATCTTTATTTTCTTTCTTAAAAGCCTCCCTACTATCAAACGCTTCAATTGTCCCATCAGGATTTTTTGTGTATATAATTTTCTTTCTTGTTGTAGGATCAACTACTTCATATGTGTTCTTATTAGCATTTTGATTAAAATAATTCTTCACACTATCCTGTACCTCTGCAGGATATTCCTCTATCCGTTTACGCTTTTGTGATAATCTTTCCATTATTATTCTCCTTTTTCCATTTAGGAAGCATAAATCCTAAATGGAGATCTTCTGTTTATTTTGTCTCCTATTTTATCTTCTAGTTAAGTCTAAATGTATCTGTATAATTGTTGGAAATTTTTCTTTTAAAATCTCGTTCATTGCTCCAGAAATCAACAAATAAGCTAACTTTAGTTCTGCTATCTGATTAGCATCTCCTACTTTACGTTCATATCCACTCAAGCTAACACCTTTCACATTCCCCCATTATCAAGATAAACCTCAACTTGGTTACGACTTCCCACATAAAAAACTACAGAGTGTCTAGTAGAATGAAAATAGTCTGGAGAAACTTTTACCTCAGTTACTTCGGGAACTTTAGACTTAACAAGATTTAACAACTCTTCTAACATCGAAGAATATTCTCTCAACTCTTCCCTTCTTATTTCTTGCACCTTTCCTTGAGCTCTCCTAATACTTCTCCTGCTTTCATATTTCTCTACAAACAAATCCACTACACTTTTATTCTTTTTCATTTTCCTCTCCTATTTTATAAACCGTTTTGTTTTAAAGCAATATAAATTGTTGCTTTATATGCGATAGTGGATATATATTTGAATATCGAACGATTTCCCGGTATGTTCTTATACACCTAACACCTTTAGAATATACACTATAAAATCATCTACATTTACATTTAAATCTTTTTGACAAAATTCTGCAAATTTTCTCATTATAAATTCATCTATCTCTTTATCTGTTTTATAACCTTTCGAAGCAAGTATTTCTCTAATCTTTGAAAGAGGTTCTGCACCTCTTCCATAAGAGATTATTGAATTTTCTAGACCTTCTAGACCATAGTTAATTTCATATATATATTTTCCATCTATCTTCTTACCCTTTCCATACTTAATATGTTCGCACCATTGACTCTCATCATAAGCTACATTTCCACATACACTACATATACCTTTCTCTACAAGTACTCCCATCGAGGTATCAGTTATTCTTCCATCTTGAATATCCTTTGCTAGTTGTGGATATTTCTTTTTGTCTAGTGCATTAAGCATATGTACAACTTTAACACCTTTATTTTCTTCAGGGTAAGTATCTGGTATATATCCTCTTACATTCATCGGATCATGGTTTTCTAGAAGGTTGCGTCCTCTCCAAGTTTCCCATACATACCTTCCGGTAATATGTCTCTTGGTTAGTTCTTCCCAAGGAAACATATCCCCATTATCATTTGGAGGATAATCACCTCTAATTCCAACACAAGTAAAATATAAGTAATTCTCTTTTAACTGTTCAATAGGCATATTACTAACGCGACTAAATGCTGCTGTCGATATTCTTTCAAACGGTATTACTGAAATGGATGAAACCTGTGCAAATTTTATCATCATCTTTGCTTACCTCCTTTACACAATAACCTTTCCTTTAACATCTACGAGCTTTCTTACTTCTTCCTCGGTGAAGTGTTTTGGGTTAGGACTACAGTCAAAATTTCCGCCTACGTACTTTGGTGCGCCTTCGAGTGATGTGAGTTGATTATTAAAGCAATAAAAATTTCCGTCTACTCGTTCTGGTGCACCTTCGAGGGTTGTGAGTTGGTTACTATAACAACGAAAATTTCCACCTACATACTTTGGTGCTCCTTTGAGGCTTGTGAGTTGGTTATAACAACAATAAAAATCTCCTCCTACGAACTTTGGTGCGCCATTGAGTGATATGAGTTGGTTATAACCACAGTCAAAATCTCTATATACTCGTTCTGGTGCACCTTCGAGGGTTGTGAGATTGTTGTTATAGCAATAAAAACTTCCGTCTACTTGTTCTGGTGCGCCATTGAGTGATGTAAGTTGGTTATCACGACAACTAAAATTTCCAGTTACTCTTCTAATCCGTATAGGTATCTCAAGCAAACTTCTAAGATCTAAAAGACTAAAATCTACATCTCCTAATACGTCAAATCTACCATCTGAGAGCTTAATGAGTCTAAGCTTACGTAGACGGTCTTTGAGTTCTTCGCTTATTTGACTTATCTGATAAAAGTTACTGAGTTTTTTCATTTTTCTACTATAACTCCACTTCCCACCTTGGAATAAATTTGTTTCCAGTCTTACTAGCGGATATGATATTACTTATCAAAAACTTCTTTATTGTACCTTCAATAACATCATAACCAAAAAGATAACCACCTCTTTCACTATAAGGTTCAATTTCCCTAACAACAATTTCACCAGTAGTTCTTTTTTCGTAGGTTATCTCTACCGTTTCGTAATTTCTTGCTGCTTCTACGATTTCATTCAAAAAGGCCATTCTTTGTTCTTCCTTTCTCTATAAAATAATTCTTTTACTAAGGGTTTTTATTTCATACTATAACCTTTCCTCTAACATCTATAAGTTTTCTTACTTCTTCTTCGGTGAAGTGTTTTGGGTTAGGACTACAGTCAAAATTTCCGCCTACGTACTTTGGTGCGCCTTCGAGTGATGTAAGTTGGTTGTTATAACAATAAAAACTTCCATCTACTCGTTCTGGTGCACCTTTGAGAGTTGTAAGTTGGTTATCATGACAATCAAAACTCCCTCCTACGAACTTTGGTGCACCTTTGAGGCTTGTGAGATTATTCCAAATACAACTAAAATCTCCATCTACTCGTTCTGGTGCGCCTTCGAGTGAGGTGAGTTGATTACTAAAACACCAAAAATCTCCATCTACTCTTCTAATCCGTATAGGTATCTCTAATAAACTAGTAAGTTCTAAATCACGAAAATCTACATCTCCAAATACATCAAATCTACCATCTGAGAGTTTAATGAGTTTTAGTTTACGTAGACGGTTTTTGAGTTTTTCGCTTACTTGACTTATCTTATAAAAGTTACTGAGTTTTTTCATTTTTATCTTCCTCTTTACACAATAACTTTTCCGCTAACATCTATGAGCTTTCTTACTTCTTCCTCAGTAAAGTGTTTGGAGTTTTGCCTACATTCAAAATCTCCACCGATGTATTTTGGTGCTCCATTGAGTGTTGTGAGTTGATTGTGACTACAAATAAAAATTCCACTTACTCGTTCTGGTGCACCTTCGAGGGTTGTAAGTTGATTATGACTACAAATAAAACTCCCTCCTACGAACTTTGGTGCGCCTTTGAGAGTTGTGAGTTTATTTAAACCACAATAAAAATCTCCATCTACTCGTTCTGGCGCACCTTCGAGGGTTGTAAGGTTGTTATAATAACAATCAAAACTCCCTCCTACGAACTTTGGTGCGCCTTCGAGGGTTGTGAGGTTATTCCAAGAACAATTAAAATCTCCATCTACTCGTTCTGGTGCTCCTTCGAGGGTTGTGAGTAGATTACCATAACAATTAAAATCTCCAGTTACTCTTCTAATCCGTATAGGTATCTCTAATAAACTTCTAAGTACTAAACCACTAAAATCTACATCTCCAAATACATCAAATCTACCATCTGCGAGTTTAACAAGCTTAAGCTTACGTAGACGGTTTTTGAGTTTTTCGCTTATTTGATTTACTTTATAAAAGTTACTGAGTTTTTTCATTTTAATAATCTTAATTACAAACCAACTATCTGTATATATTCATTATCCAATAAAGTATAAAAAGCTTCTACCCAATGTGAAAAAGAAATATCTCTTAACTCAGTCTTCCTATCACTCAAAACTCTATCTAACCCAAAACAAACAATAATAAACTCCACAACTGAAGAGAAAGAAGGTCGTTCTGAGTTGAAATAGTATTTTATAACACTTTTATCAATCATTTCCAATAACTCCATAGGTAGAGTTTTTGTTTTTAGTGAAACCTTATCTACAACCTCAAAATTAATAGGTAAAGAACTTTTATACATCCTTTCTAAAATAATTTTACCTTTTTGAGTAATTATAATCATATATTTCTTTTCAACTAGCGTATTACTTTTTTCTTCTACAACAACCCCAGGTTGTTCTTGTGAAGTTTTTTTCATAATATCATCTACTTTTCGGATAATAGTTCCATTTTCTACTTCCCAGAAGTTAGACTGTTTTTTCATTTTAAGACTCCTATTAAACTTCTCCACTATTCTTCCTATCTTTCTATCTTCTTCAATCTTATTCTTATCAACACCTAAAACTTTTCTATCACTCAATTTTACAGATTCCAACTTTCTTGTTTCAAAGTAATCATCATATTTTCCTGCTAAAGCATCTTCCAGAAACTTGTCTATATCAAAATTCTTAAAAAAGAATGTGTGTTTTGAGAGTCGCTCTTTCATTTCTTCTTTACTCAATCCAATGCTTTGCCACCTCTTAATTTCAGTTACCATAGCAGAAATCTCTTCATCTCTTTGATACCAAGGTTTTCTTCTCTTCCTGATATCTGGAATCCGTTGCTCTTGTGGTAGCGGTTTTTGTTTTTTATATAGCCAATCCAAGTAGTGTCTCAACTCGTGGATAAAAACATCATAAGCCGCTTCTATCGTATTATCTCTACTTGTGTATTGAAATTTACCCATTTGATAAAGTTCTTCTTCTGATTTTCCTTCCAGATCTTTCAACTTCTCTTGAAGAAATTTGATACGTTCTTCTTTTTCAGCAACCTCTTTCATATAAAATTCATAGCTACGCTTCCACGTTTCTAAAAGGCTTGGACTGGAATATTCTGATGACTGTTTTTCTAGTTCCTCAATTGCCTTTCGTGCCTCATTTAGTCTTCTCTTATACCCTCCCCTCTCCCTCTC
>Ga0078972_1013014_pt1 | contig 13976 bp, 11 predicted proteins | sample YelNatPaOPGAMG01_FD_67568 | JGI IMG/M metagenome (GOLD analysis project Ga0078972, IMG submission 67568) | Hot spring thermophilic microbial communities from Obsidian Pool, Yellowstone National Park, USA - OP-RAMG-01 (SPADES assembly) (version 2) | ecosystem: Environmental > Aquatic > Thermal...
AACTAGTTACCTAGGTAACCATGTTATTCGACCTCAGACCTAAAGAATACCGTAAAGAACTATTCGATAAGGGTTTCCAGATTGAAAGCTTCGCTAAAGCAACATTCTTGGGAGAGAAGACAGGTACATCGCCGCGTTAACCCTCACTCTCCCACCCTCTGGAACAGCTTCCTCATCCACATCCTCGTCTTCTCAGGGTATAACGTGTACACGTATAGGCCTAGCCATATGGCCTGTCTTATGGCTGCAGCCCATTGGACCGGGCTCGACCTTACGAGGGGGTCGCCGAGATTGAGCTCCGGCGTGAACCATAAGACTATTATGAGGGCGTTGAGCACCTCAGCCGCATATACCGCGGCCACGGGTATGACCGGTATGAGGACGTAGAAGGGTAGGAGGATCAAAGCCATCTGCGGGGTCACCACGTAGTTTCCGAAGAGCCAGGCGGCCGAGGCTAGGAAGCCCCGATGGATCACCCGGCTATACGGGCTTGGATAGCTTCTCTTACTCGACTCGAGGAGGCCCTTGTAGAGGAGGTAGACGAGGACCGCGAGGGCGACGTAATGCGCCTTCACATCCATCTGGTCGAAGATGAATATGAGCCATGAATCCTCTATGCCCCAGCGGGCGTGGTAGAGCCAGGTCTCAAACCAGGTTTGGAAGTTGGCGGCCATGAAGGGGAGGTTCAAAGCCGCGAAGACCAGGAGGGGGGTGAAGAACCTCCTGAAACGGCTGGGCCAATCCCTTTCCTCGAGGATGTAGACGGGTATCAGGAGGATCGGGTAGAGCTTAGCCCCTATCCCCAGGCCGAGGCATAGGTCAGCCTTACCCTTCTCTCCATTGAGGTAATAGTATAGGGAGGCGGTGGAGAAGGCCACCGCCATCATATCCCAGTTGTAAGGGGTGAACATTATGAAGGAGGGCGCTACGAGGAAGCACTTCCACACCCGGCTTAGATCCCCCTTCACGAGGAGTACGAGCCGATAAAGGTATATGATCGCAGCCATGGTGAAGACGTAGAGGATGGCGTCCATCGCCAACGTATAATACATCATGGCCTCGGAGAACCCCGGCGCCACCAGCCTAACCGAGGAGCAGAGGTAGACGGCTAAGCCCACCAGGACGGGATACTCGAACATATAGTCATAGTAGGGTATGCCGTGGCTTCCACGGCCTATCCCCTCCCGGAAGAAGACGCTCATAACGTCGGAGTAGTGGCTCGGCGTTATCCCGGGGAGGTGCTCCCAGACGCTGAAGAGGTAGAGCACGGTGGCAGCCGCCAGTATGTAATATAGCTCCGAGGAGGAGCCTCTACCCGTCCCGTATCCGGGGCTCAGGGGATGCTTAGACCCTTCCCAGGCCAGCCTTGACACCTCAACTCATGCTCTTAAAGATTCATCACCGATCCATCGTAGATATTACAGGTTAACCGGGGCATTTAACGTTTAGCTTCGACCATATGGTTATTAGATTTGATTTGCGTTGAACTTTGAAATAGCCTGGAACCACGGGGTGAAGCCTTCTCTAACCCATGTAAATATGATTATAATTAAGAAAAACCGGTTATAAAAGGTGAAGAGGATAAAAAATAGAATAGATATAATAATATGAAGCTTCATATCATGTCGCGGTAAGGTGTATCTATTGCCTAGGAGCCCTGTAGATTCAGCTTTGAAGCGTTCCATGGGGATCCAGGGATTACCCGGGGTTCCCAGGCTTCCGAACAGGAGGAAGCCGCTGATAATCGCCTCATTCACGGCCGCGCTGATACTCCTCGGGTTAATCCTAGCCCCCGTCAAAGGCGCCGAGATAACGGAGTACAGCCTCGCCGGCGACTACAGGCCCCGGGGAATAACCGTGGACGCCGGCGGAAACGTATGGTTCACGGAGCAGCTGGGGAACAGGATAGCGAGGCTCTCGGGGACCACCATATACGAATGGATCCTGAAGACTGCTGGAAGCGAGCCCTGGGACGTAACCGTGGACAAGGAAGGCAACATATGGCTCACGGAATATCATGGACGTAGTGTTGCAAGATTTAAAGATGGAATCCTAGCGGAGTTCCCTATCAAAGGTCAATACCCTCTTGGGATAACGGTAGATAATAATCCCCAAACCCAAAATATATGGTTCGCTGTAAGCGGAGGCGCAGACGAGAACGGGAGGATTGGACGAGTATACTATAACTCGACCGATAAGAAATGGGTTATTATAGAATATGAGATACCGCCCAGTGGTGGGACTAAGAGAAGACCTTATGATTTAGCCGTCAGCCCTGTAAATGGCCTAGTATGGTTTACAGACCAAGGCACAGGTAGCCTAACCTACTTCAACCCTTGGACCTTAATGTTCAAGGAGTACAAGGTAACGTCTTCGATAGACGGTTATAAGCTTTGGGAGGTGGCCGTGGATAGGAATGGCTACGTGTGGGCGGCCTTAGATTTCACTAGTGGAACCATGTATGATGGTATCTGCCGGTTAAATCCTTGGAATGGGAAAGTCATATTCTACGAGATTCCAACACAGGGAGCTGACCCGAGAGGGCTAACTGTGGATAAAGATGGAAATATCTGGTTCACGGAGTCCTCCAAGGGGAAGGTTGCCCGTCTGAATCCTATTGACCAGTATATAACGGAATTCGCGACCCCGACCCCTGGAAGCTACCCCATGGGAATAGCCGTCGGAGCGGATGGCAGCACACCAGTATACTTCACGGAATGGTCCGCGAACAAGATAGGGAGGCTCGACCCAACCAAGGGCACAACATACTCTACAGTCAACACCATAACATCTGCTACAACGACTACCGCTCGCATGGACACAAGCACCATAACAACCCAAGCGATGCATCCCCAAACCTTCTACTCCACAGGTATTGTGAGTACCGCGCCCTTCACGTCGGTGAGTTCAACGGATATGCCAGCTGTCCCCACGGTTAGCACGGACACGGAAACTGTCTACGTCCTCCCAACCTCGACCACAGAGACTACCACATCCTTCATAGTTTCCACCTCTACTACTGGAACCACCGTTACGGCTACGCTCACGACCTACGTTTCCACCACTTCCACCACTACTACGACGACGAGGACGGAGACCTATTATACGCCGGTGGCCACGGAGTCGACCTATTTGACCAGGCACGCGGTCTTCACCGACATAGTCTCCACGACGACCCTGACGGAATACGCCGCCACGATATTCAGAGATAAGACCGTGACGGCCCAATATTACACGGCGTACTCCACCTCAACGGTTAGGATGACCTTAACCTCCTACACCACGATCACGGTGACCACCACCATCTACACGGTAGTTACGGCGGGGATAGGCGCGGCGCCCCTGTTATCGACAGCTTCGCTGATGATCCTCCGCGTGATCCTCGTGAAGCGTGGAAGGAGGCTTTGAGGATGAAGCGTAAAAGGATGAGCCTTAGGATAGCCTTCATAGTGGGATTGATGATACTCGCCATGTTAACGTTCAACCCTAAACCCGCATCCTCCCATAGGATAACAGAGTACAAGGTATTATCCGCGGCTGAAGGCCTGGATCCAAGACCCTTGAGCATCAAGCTCTCAGCGGATAAAAGCTACGTCTACTTCACCGAGGAGTACACGGGCAGGATAGGAGCCATGGAAGCCCAGGAGAGCAGTGGTGGAGAAAGGAAATTCGTGGAATACGTACTACCCTTCAAACCGGATCTCGGATACAGCGAACCCTGGGACCTAGACGTAGTACAAGTACCCGGCGGAGAACGGATATTCTACACCGATTACCATCAGAACCAGATAGGATTAATCGATATACTAGGGGGATCTGTAAGTATTTATACATTTGATATACCTACCCTTGGTTCGGGATCTAGGGGGATCTTCGCCGTAGACTATACCTTAGCATGGTTCACCGAATATTACAGCGGTAAAATTGGGAAACTATACTACTCCGCTGGTAGCTGGAAATTTATTGAGTATACACTCCCTGCCGGCAGCAATCCTTTGGAGGTGGTCTTCAGCTCGAGGGACAACTCCGTATGGTATACTGACTATTCAAGGGACAAGATAGGGATGCTCGACGCGAATACTGGAGTCCTATGCGAGTACTCGCTTACGGGGGGGAGTAGGCCTTGGGGTATAACTATGGATCCAGATGGGATGATATGGTTCGCAGCCTCCGGCGGGAGTGGCTACATAGGGAAGCTTAACCCCTGGACTAGGGAGGTCACCGAGTATAGGGGTATCCCCACGTCCTACTCCCGGCCCAGAGACATAGCCTTGGATAACCAGACGGGCACCGTCTGGTTCACGGAGCATGCAGGCCACAGGATAGGCCTGCTCGTTCCGGGAGAGAACCTATTCTACGAGTTTCCAACGCTTACCCCCAGCTCTTCCCCATCAGGGATCATTCTACTCAGGAGTGCATTAAAACCGGAAATATTAAACGTATACTTCACCGAGTGGTCCGGCAACATGATAGGTCACCTACATTATGGAGGCGTACAAGGTGAAGAGCTCACATACGGAACTACTATGACGAAGACAGTATCCCAGTTAACCACGGCCGTAACAAACACTCTGCTGGCAAGGACGGTTTCAAGCACTCCTAATACTATAGAATTAACCACTACTTATTCAACTCCTACAATATCAATCACCACTACTTATGCTGCTTCAGGACTTAATGGTACAACCACGGTTAGGACAGATACCTCTTATAGGCTTTTAACTTCGACTATGGGTACTTCCACCAGCTATATCACCGAGGTGGTTCATACGTCGACGACCTCCACCTCCACCAGCTACAGGTATATTTCGACGGTCTCCCTGACCTCCACAGATGTAAGCGTATCCACCTCGACGAGCTACGTGGCGACGAGCAGCATCACCTATACGACCACATTCCATGAGACCGTCTACACGTCGACAATGTCCCTGACGAGTACCTCTACGGTGAGCAGGACCGATACCTTAACCACGACGGTGTACTATACGAAGTATAGGAGCACCACCTCCGCCACCACGACGACAACGGAAACCCTTGTGGTGCCATATACGAACACCAGGGTTGAAAGGGTAACCCTGACGAGCACTATCACCCCTGTGACGACGCCTGTAACGACCCCTACAACCGTGGTTACAACTACGACGCCCATGTTCACCTTCCCGTTCAACGTATCCTGCCTGATCGCCACGGCCGCCTACGGCTCGGAGGTTTCGCCTGTAGTCCAATATCTCAGAGAATTCAGGGACAACCTCGTCATGCATACCTTCGCGGGATCCAGCTTCATGAAGGCCTTCAACGCCTGGTACTACTCCTTCAGCCCCTACATAGCCGACATTATAAGGCCGAGCCCAGCCCTGAGAACCATTGTGAGGCTGACATTATACCCGTTGTTCGCCGTGTTAAAGTTATCCGCCGCGGCCTTCCATGGGCTGAGCTGGGTTAACCCGGAGTTCGCCATCGTGGCCGCAGGCCTCCTAGCCAGCGCATTAATAGGCCTAATCTACGATACACCCCTAATATTAGCTGGTCTATTATACGCCGGGAGGAAAAAGCCTCTACATCTCAAGTATAGGTGGCTCACGTCCATCCCGGCCATCATCGGCTTAAGCCTCATCGGCGTAGCTTCAGCTGGTCTGATAGGCTCTACAACGCTGATGATGGCCTCCACAGCGGCGCTCGTCCTGTCCACCATGACGGGATCCGCCATGGCAACGGCCTTCCTCATCACCAGAAAGATAAGTCAAAACGATAAAAAGTAAAAGACGAGGCAGGACAAACCTAGCCGGCTTCATTCAGCTGATTATCCTAACCCTGTCTCCATGGCGTAGAGCCGTCCACCCCTCTACCGCATGGCCTTTAATAGGGCTGATGCGTCCACGGCTCTCACCGCCCTCCTCCACCGTGGCTTCAACGATTGGGTTTGCATCGCCTAGACTTTATGTTGTTCCATAAAGGCTTTTAAGGAGATCGTGGTCCTCCATATCCTCAGCTGTTACGATTAACGGTTGGTGCAGTTGACGAGCGCTGAAGAAGTTTTAGATATAATCAGGGGCCATCCTGAGGCTATAGCCGAAGCCCTGGAGAAGAAGCCTGAATTGTTGACCAGCCTGATCCTCAGGCTTGCCCCATGGGATAGGTTCGCCACCAAGGAAGATATCAGGATGCTCCTAGACTTCATGGAGAAGAGGTTCAGCGCAATAGATAAACGGTTCGAGGATGTGAATAAGCGTTTTGAGGCCGTCGATAGGCGCTTCGAGGATATGAATAGGCGTTTCGAGGATATGAATAGGCGTTTCGAAGATATGAATGGGCGCTTCGAGGATTTGATGAGCTACAGCGATAAACGTTTTGAGGAGTTGAGGAGCTATAGCGATAGGCGCTTCGAGGATATGAATGGACGCTTCGAGGATTTGATGCATTACGTGGATAAGCGGGTGGGCTCGATCGAGAAGCTGCTCATAGGCTTCAATGTTCCGATCCTCGTAGCGGTCATAACGATACTTTTAAAACTGGTCCTCTAAAGGGTTAGGGCGGTTCGTGAAGGAGCCTTTATCTCCCCCTTCAACTCTAGACTATAGAACGAGAGTTTCAGCCGGATAGGCGGCTAAAACAGCTCTTTAAATGCTCTTATAAAGCTCCTGGTGGAAGGGGCCGTCCAGCGGTCAAGGGATAACTTTTATACCGGGCCTTCCTTAATCTTGGTTGGGTGAGGAGCCTGAGACATGAGCATCAAGCTGAAACAGGAGTTTCTAAGCCTCCTGAGGGAAGACTTGGAATTCAGATATGCCGTGGCGGGCTTCCTAGGATTAGACGAGATCCTCAAGAGACTGGATAAACACAGCGAGGAACTGGTTAGACTCAGGGAAGAAACGGCCAGGCTTAGGGAGGATATGAATAAGGGCTTTTTGAGGCATGACGAGGAGATTGCTAAGCTTAGGGAGGATATGAATAAGGGCTTCAAGCTTTTAGGGGATCGCATCTCCGCCCTCGGCGCGAGGTGGGGCATGTTAACCGAGGAGGCTTTCAGGGAGGTCTTGAGGGGTGTCTTGGAGGAGGAGTTCAGGGTCAGGGTCGAGCGGTGGATCCACCGCGACGAGGAGGGGTTCGTCTACGGCTATCCGAGCTCCATCGAGGTCGACGTGGCCGTCCACGATGGGAAGGTCATCCTAATAGAGATCTCATCGCACATCAGGCCCTCGGACGTCTCCACCTTTAAGAGGAAGGCCATGGTCTATGAGAGGCATACCGGGAAGAAGCCCGATAAGCTGATGATGGTCACGCCCTACGCCGAGGACGAGGCCAGAGATGCATGCGCTAAACATGGAATAGAGCTATACACAAAGGTTTAACCCCTTAAGGCTGAAGCCCAGGAGCCATTATTCATTATAGGCGCCATCCTAGGCTTCAAGCCCTGTCATCCCGTCGCCTCGCGACTCAACATCCTCTGATTATAGGTGGAATATGCGCGTGGAAGCGATGTTTGGAACAAAAGTTTTTAAGTACCTATGTCCTTAAGTGATACCATGATAAAGGGTGAGCTCCCGAAGGAACTCGAAGAAATGTTCAGAAGGAAGGCCATGGAAAAATACGGGTATTCTAAGGGGGCCATCTCCAAGGCCTTGGAGGCAGCCGTCAAGCTCTGGCTTAAATATGACTATGAATCCGTGGACGAGGAAGAGTCCAACAACAGGGCCTTCGAGTCCATGGTGGACGAGTTAGAGGAGAAATATCCGGGCATGTACGTGGTAATAGCCGGTGGCAAGTTAATATCCGCCCATAGATCCCTCGCAGAAGCCCTCAAAGTCGAGGAAGGGAAGTACATGCACCGCATCGTCTTCAAGGTCGGCGAGAAACCCTTTGGAAGGGTGAGGCTGGGTTGGAGGATGGCGGCGGCAAAGCCTGCTGGCCATACCTGAAAGTGGACGGCGCCGGGTTCCCCGTCCTAGGCCTATCGGTCGAGGGGCCCCTCGAGGCGCAGCCACTAGGGGAGGCCATGGTCCGCATCGACACCGGCTACGACGGCTTCCTCCTCCTCAGCGAAGAGAAATACAGGCGGATGGGCTTCCCCCTCTCAGAGCTCCCCCGAAAATACTGGCCGGAGGGCGTGACCGTCGCGGGCGAACTCCTCAGGCTTCGAAGGGCCCTAGCCGTGATCCGGATCCCAAAGCTGAATTTAACGTTCGAGGGATATGTGGATACGTTCCATGGAAACACGGAGGACCTCGCAGGTTTAAGATTGATCGAAGGCTTAAAAATAATCCTCGACGGCCCAGCACAACTAGCATGCATAACGGAATAGAGGGCTGGGATCGCTCAGCGCCGATCCATGAATTCCTCTAAAACTGGGGTCACGGCGGCCTCTCCCTTTCGATGGAGAATTGGGGGTTTCCGGTTCTTAGCCGTGAGGATTAGAGCTCCTCCAATCGGATCCTCTTCAGCTCCTCCAAGGGATCGAAGTCCGGGTCGTCACTTACGATCTCCTTTATGCCGTTCCTGATGGCGCAGGCCGAGTGGATGGCGTCCCTAGGCTTCAACCCGTACTTCCCTATCAGTCTTTGAGCCTCCCAGATAGTCCCCTCATCTACGCTCAGGATCTTTAAGTTGGGGAATCATAGAAATTTTTCTCCCTCATAGACCGCCACCTCCGAACCTAAAAACTTTCTAGTAGACCAGACGAGCTCATCCCATGTTAAAGTGGAGGTGGCAGCTTCGAGGTCGCCTCTAGCAATCTTCAAGAGGATGCCCTTTGCTGAAGATGCTTTACTCTCGGCCTTCTCATCGGCGACCACAGGGTAGATGAATATGTTCGAGTCAACGTACTTCATGTTCTTCCTCCAAAACCCTTTTAAGGGTATCTATATCTATTTTCTCAAGCTTCTTTGGGACGTTCACGAACTCCTCCACGAACTTTTCAGGGCTTACCCCCGGTTTAATTATTAGCTCTTCACCCCTAACCTCGAGGGTCACCTCGGAGCCCGGTTTCAAGCCCAGATAATCCCTCACATCTTTCGGTATAACTATCTGCCCCTTCTCCCCCACGCGCCTCTTCATATACATTCATACCACTAAGTAAGAACTTGTATGAAATTTAATCTAAACTTTTTCCTACCTATGACTCAAATTCGAAACCTGCCAAATATAAAAAGAGGTCGAAGGACGCCCTGAAAACCTCGAGACCATAAGCGGGATCAGGATGGAATACCGGCAGATAGGCGGTCCTCCCCTGCAACTCCATCCCTTACACCATTCTAGTCGCGCTTGGGAGCTCGAACCTCGTCCAGGTGGCTGAGCTGCCTCCACTTCATCGGGTGTAACCCTTATTACGTCCGGAGAGGGAGGATAAGGGGGCCACACCTGATGGGATGGGGATCGTTAAGGGGGATGCCTCGATGAGGCATAGTTCATCCGCTTCCAGGAGCGCTTACATGGGCATACTCCTCCTCGGGGTCGTAAGCCTCCTGGGCGACGTCGTCTACGAGGGCTCGAGGGGTTTAATACCCGACTACCTCAAGTTTCTAGGGGCGACCGCCTTCATAGTGGGTCTCGCCGGCGGGTTGGGGGAGTTCATAGGCTACGCCTTCAGGCTGGCGAGCGGATTCCTAGCCGACGCGACCCGGGCCTACTGGCCCTTCATATTCCTAGGCTACGGTTTAATCGCCTCTATCCCGCTCCTAGGGCTGACGGACAGCTGGAGGATAGCCATCGTCCTCGTCCTCCTTGAGAGGCTCGGTAAGGCGCTTAGATCGCCCTCCAGGGACACCGTCCTCTCCATGATAAGCAGGGATGTAGGGGCGGGGAAGGCCTTCGGAATCCACGAGTTCCTCGACCAGGTCGGCGCGATCATGGGCCCGCTCATCGTAGCAGCCTTAATGTACTCCAGCGGCAACAACTACAAGGAGACCTTCACACTCCTCTCTCCGCCGTTCCTCATGCTCCTAATAGCCCTAGCCTATACGTATAGGAGGATGGGCTCGAGAACGGTCATCGAGCGGGAGGCGAGGGTCAGCGAAGGGAGGAAACCCCTGGGGAAGCCCTTCTACACGTATACGTTGGCCGTCGCATTGAACACGGTGGGCCTCATCCCCGCCGCGCTCATCCTCTATAAGGCCTCGATGATACTCCAGCCCATGGGACGGCAGTGGATGGTCCCCCTGTTATACCTGTTGATCCAGGGGGTTGACGCCCCAGTAGCCCTCCTCTCCGGCTACGCATACGACAGGTTCGGCGTAAAGGTTTTAATGTATCCGTTCATGCTCTCGGTGCTCCCGCCGCTGCTCACCATAGCCGACACAGGGTTGCCGGGCCTGATCGCCGCATCCACCTTCTTCGGCGCTGTCCTCGGGATGCAGGAGTCAACCTACCGCGCCGCGGTCTCAGAGTTCACGCCGATCCCGTCAAGGGGCACCGCATACGGCATCTTCAACACCGCCTACGGTATAGGCCTCCTATTAAGCGGGCTTATATACGGCCTCTTCATAGACCTTAAAGCATCCCCCGCATCGACGCTGCCGTTCATAGTCTCAATGCAGGCCTCAGCAGTCGTAGCCCTGATGAAAATCCGTGTAAAAGCTGAGAGGAGCCCGAAGACTTAATCCCGGGATAACCCATCTGAACGATCCCCAGCGAGGGGAAATAGCCGGGACATTCTGTGAGCTCAAAACTTAAGGATTTGGCGAGAACTATCTTGAGCAAAGTAAGATGATAAATAAGCTTTTCCCCTTCATTTAAACTCTACCTGTCAATATAGATTATCTCTCTGACCCCTTCTTTAACGGTATATGTTGTAAACTTAATTTTAGGCAGCATAAGGGTTAAAATTAAATAATCTAACCTAGATATTTAAAGGAAGGATGTGAGTATCCTGATGAGGAACCTAAAGTTCACAGCTTCTCACCATACACGAGCCCTAGCGGAAGCGAAAGCAAAGGTGAAAGCCCGACTAACAGGCAGCCCCTCCCACTCGAAGAGGAGGATAAGGCTTGGACAAGCCCTAGCTTTAGCGTCTATCATCCTGATACTCATAGCGGCACTGCCGAGGGGCGCTGAAGCCGCCGCCATAACGGAGTACGAACTGCCGCCGGGATCCACTAAACCCTACGGGATAGCCATCGACGACCGGTCCCCAAGCAGCGTATGGGCAGCCGTCTATGGAAGCGACAAGATAGACAGGCTGAAGCTTGATACAACTTATGTAACCGAATATCAGCTTCCAACCGGGAGCAGGCCGTGGGCCGTCGCATATGATGCCCGACGCGATTTATACCGAATCTGGTTTACAGAGTCGCAGAGGCACAAAATAGGCCTAATCAGTGATGTAGAGGGATCACCTATACTTTATGAATGGGATCTGAGTAGTGGGGCGGGTCCTAGGGGATTAGCCATCCAGTATAACTATGGAACGGATGGCAGGCCACGTATATGGTTCGCCGAGTTTGGTTTAGGTGCCGTGGGAGCTTTAACACCTTATGATACCACAGGGTGGTTTGTCAGGGAATGGTACCTGCCCGATTCCAACTGCGGTCCCTTGGACGTGATCTATTTGGACTCTACAGGGGTATGGTTCACGGAGTATCAGGGGCATAGGATAGGAAACTATAATCCTGATACCAATAAGCTTAGGGAGTGGCCCCTACCTGTAGGCAGTTATCCATGGGGTCTCGCCAATGACACCTACGGTAATATCTGGTTCACCATGTCAGGTCGGAACAGGATAGGTAAGCTGAACCCGTACACCAATGAGATAACTGAGTATTACATACCCACACCTAACGCGCAGCCCTACGGGATAGTCGTGGACAGGTACAATAACGTATGGTTCACAGAGCACGGCGTCAACAGGGTAGGGAGGTTCTCACCTGGAACCAATACATTAGTCGAGTTCGAACGGAAGAGTGGTGGAGCCCCCTGGGATATAACATACGCCTACGGGGGAGATGAAAATGATAAGATCTGGTTCACTGAGGAAGTAGGAAACCGTATATGCCGGATAGATAATGCAGAGGCTAGGAGTACAATCACGGTCACATCAAGATACATGGTAGCCACCCAATCCTCTACAGCGACAACCCTCGGTTCATCTATCACGAAAACGGTAAGTACAGAAGAGTCTAGAACCACCGGGCCCAGTACGGCCTCGACAGCTTACTCCTCCACTTCTTATCGTGTGACTGAGACTTCGAGCTTCCTCCGGACCTCGTATGTGGCCGAGTTCACGAGCACCGCCTTCTTCACAGGTACGACCACAGTGACCGCCACGAGCTACGTCACCACGGTCTATACCACCACGAGCATAACCGCCACTACTACGAGCGTTGAGACCTCCATGACGAGTGTGACGGCGACCTCCACAATGACCAGTTACATTGCGACCCTTACCGCCACGGGCACCGTGACCTCCACCTCGACGGTGACGGTTACAAGCTACGAGTACGCCACCACGGGTCCGGGGCCGCCCATACCCGGGTACTCCCCATCCTCGATCCTGATGGGCTTAACCATAGGATCCATAGCCCTTATAGCCCTCAGACTCGGATTCGGCGGCGGTAGGAGGATCCCCAACATGCTCAGGAGGGGAAGATGGCTGGCAGCCCTGCTCTCATCTCTACTAATACTGATGGTTGCGCTTTCACCCGCCGCCAAGGCGGCCCTCGTGACCGAGTGGAGCCTTCCCCCAGGGTCAACCATACCCTATGGGATAACCTTCGACGATCAATCCCCATACAGGGTTTGGTTTGCAGAGTTCGGAAGCGACAAGATAGGCCGACTGGACCATGTATCCGGCGAGATATACGAGATAATCCTGCCCGCGACGAGCCAGCCCTGGGGCGTAGCCTTCGAATCCGCCAGGCATGAGCTCTGGTTCACGATGCCGGGCAGGCATAGGCTTGGATGTATCTCAGGATACGGCACCTCCATATACGAACTAGAATTAGAGTCTGGCTCGGGGCCTAGGGGCTTAGCGGTCCAAGAGCATGTGAACGGCACCAACTACCCGTATATATGGGTAGCCCTATACGGCAATGATAAGATAGCTAGAGTTGACCCATATTACGCAGGGAAGGTCGTTTACTGGCCCTTAGCTTCCGGGGCGAAGCCTCAATCGATAATCTTCATTCCAGATACGGGCGTCTGGTTCTCCGAGGACGGTCCAGGTAAGATAGGGAACCTCAATCCCGCCACGGGCGAGGTAAAGGAGTGGACTCTACCGGATGGGGCGAAGGCTTGGGCTCTGGCGGGCGACGCCTACGGCTTCATATGGTTCACCGACTACGCCAAGAACCGCATAGGTAGGCTTAACCCCTACACGGGCGAGATCATCCTATACTGGACTCCTACCTCTAGCAGCCAGCCCTACGGGATAGCCGTGGACTCCACAGGCAACGTATGGTTCGCCGAGCACGCCCAGAACAGGATAGGAAGGTTCTCCCCGGACAGCTTAACCTTCGAGGAGTTCGCCAAGCCCACGGGAGGCTCAGCCTGGGGCCTAGCCATATCCCAAGACGGTAAGATCTGGTTCACAGACGACTCAGGCAACAAGATATGCCGACTGGACCCATACCAGGCATTAGCCACCACGACCGTATCGGAAATCTCCACCGCATCCAAGACAACAAGTACGGTGGTTCCCTCTAGTATAACGACAACTTCAACCGGATATTCCACCACGAGATCTGATGTGTCTACTACTAGGACGACGGCTCCGACCACGGTGACCACCACCTACGGCCTAACCGAAACCGTGAAGGTCTTGAGGACCTCGGCCACAACCTCGAATACGACCTTCATCCCGACGACCCTCACCGTCCTAGGCGACCTAACTCTAACCGTTACGAATACGATCTCAACCTATACGGTTACCGAAACTACTCCATACACGTCCACCCTGCATACCTATACGACTACGACGGAGACCTTCACGACGACCAAGTACAACACGGTCACCGCCACGACGACCTCGCCTACAACCGTTACGACGG
>Ga0078972_1013016_pt1 | contig 13974 bp, 14 predicted proteins | sample YelNatPaOPGAMG01_FD_67568 | JGI IMG/M metagenome (GOLD analysis project Ga0078972, IMG submission 67568) | Hot spring thermophilic microbial communities from Obsidian Pool, Yellowstone National Park, USA - OP-RAMG-01 (SPADES assembly) (version 2) | ecosystem: Environmental > Aquatic > Thermal...
GAGTCGCCCTCCTACTACCTGATGGACCTGCTGGCTAAATACGGTGCCGAGGTTTCTTACTACGACCCCTACATCCCGGTGATTAAGCCCACCCGTGAGCATTCCCACTGGGCGGGCACTAAATCCGTCACCTGGGACGAGCCAACCATTTCCAGCTTTGATGCCTGCATCATCTCCACCGCCCACAAGGTGATTAACTGGGGAGAGCTGGCCAAGTGGAGCAAGTGCATCATTAATACGCAGAATGCGATGGCCGGGGTAAAAACTGTGCCCCATTAATAGAAAAGAGCCCCAAAATTGGTTAGCAGGAATTAAATTGTTAATAAAAGGAGAAATGAGATTGAAAAGGGCATTAATAACGGGAATTACTGGACAGGATGGTTCTTACCTTGCTGAATTCCTTTTAAGAATGGGATACGAAGTTCATGGGTTGATAAGAAGATCATCAACATTTAATACTCAGCGTATTGACCATATTTATCTTGATCCTCATGACCCGAATGCCAAACTTTTTCTTTATTATGGTGACCTGACAGATCAAAGTACTTTGACTAATATTATTTGGAATATAAGGCCTGATGAAATATATAACCTCGGTGCTCAATCGCATGTGCGAGTATCATTTGATTTGCCGGAATATACTGGAGATGTTGATGCTCTTGGAACCACAAGGCTTTTAGAAGCTATAAGACGAAGCGGGATAAAAGCAAAATTTTATCAGGCTTCCTCTTCTGAAATGTTCGGAACATCTCCACCACCTCAAAATGAAAATACACCATTTTGCCCGAGAAGTCCTTATGCCGTTGCAAAAATATATTCTTACTTTATGATAATTAATTATAGAGAAGCTTATAATCTATTTGCTTGCAATGGGATTCTTTTCAACCATGAAAGCCCGCGTAGAGGAGAGACATTCGTAACACGAAAAATCACGCGAGCACTCGCCAATATACTTTCAGGCAGGCAAAAAGTTCTCTATCTGGGGAATCTAAATGCCAAAAGAGATTGGGGCTATGCTCCTGAATATGTAAAAATGATGTGGATTATGCTTCAACAAGATGAGCCTGACGATTATGTAGTGGGCACCGGAGAAAGTCATTCTGTAAGGGAATTTACAAAAAAAGCATTTGAGTATGTGGGAGTAGAATTAGAATGGAAGGGTCAAGGAACGCAAGAAGTTGGATTAATAAGTAGTGCGGAAAATAAGTGGCTGGATTTTGTAAAGCCAGGCGATATCGTTATTAAAATAGATCCAAAATATTTTAGGCCAACAGAAGTGGAATATTTGCAGGCTGATATAACTAAGGCTAAAAAAAGACTTAACTGGGAACCAAAAGTAAAGTTTGAAGAGCTTGTAAAAATAATGGTTGATTATGATCTTTTACAGAATGGGATAGAACCCAAGAGAGAAGGGATAAATATTTCAATGAATAATGGTTACAACTGGACGAACCATGAATTTTCATTCTATGAAAGGATAAGGGAGAGAAAATGAATAAAGATTCTAAAATATATGTTGCTGGACATACAGGTCTTGTAGGTTCAGCCATTTATAGAAAATTGATTGAAAAAGGGTATAAAAATATTGTCGCAAGGACAATAGATGAATTAGATCTTAGAAGGCAGTCGGATGTTGAATCTTTCTTTAAGACTGAAAGACCAGAATATGTATTTTTGGCCGCCGCCAAGGTTGGTGGAATCCTCGCTAATAATACATATAAAGCTGAATTTATTTATGACAATATTATGATAGCTGCAAATGTTATCAATGCAAGCTATAAGTATGGGGTAAAGAAATTACTGAATTTAGGTTCTTCTTGCATATATCCAAAATTTTCCCCCCAACCGATGAAGGAAGAATATTTGCTCACAGGACCACTTGAACCAACAAACGAGCCATATGCTATAGCTAAGATAGCTGCTATAAAACTATGTAGATATTATAACGAGCAATATGGAACTAATTTTATCTCAGTTATGCCAACAAATCTATATGGACCAAATGATAATTTTAATCTTGAAACAGCTCATGTTCTACCTGCCCTTATGAGGAAGGCTCACTTAGCAAAGCTTTTAAGAAGTAAAGATTTTGATGGAATAAGGAAAGATATAAAAAGATACTCAATGGGCTTTGGATTGGACCAAAGGATTAATCTTGAAAGTGAAGATTCTATAAGAGAGACATTAAAACAGGTTGGAGTTACTGAAGACTATGTAAAGATATGGGGAAGTGGAGAGGTATATAGAGAATTTTTATACGTGGATGACATGGCTGATGGTTGTGTTTTTCTTATGGGAAATGTTGATGTAGGAGATATGAGAAAGATAAGCCCAGATTGTTTTGTAAACTTAGGGACAGGAGAGGATATAAAGTTAAAAGATTTAGCTATAATGATAAAAGCTACTGTTGGTTTTGAAGGAGAGATTAAATATGACTTTTCAAAGCCCGATGGAACTCCAAGAAAGCTTTTAGATGTGTCAAAAACAAAAGAATTAGGATGGGGAGCAAGAGTGAGTTTAGATGAAGGGATTAGAAAAATATATAGCTCGTATAAGGATGGTGATTTTTAATGAAAGTTGTAATTTCAGCAGGTGGTTTTGGAACAAGTTTAAGTGAAGAGACGGATTTAAGACCAAAACCTATGATAGATATAGGAGAAAAACCTATTCTTTGGCATTTTAAATATATTCTAATTATAATGATTAAAATATGATTGCTGATTTTAAATGAAGATTTGTGCTAAAATTAACGGTTCCTTTTAATAGGAAGACTTTATGAGAATGGCTTTAATTGAGCCATATTTGGTAAATTATAGAGGGTGTTTTTATATCTTTGTTGCTGAGTTAAACATACTAATTGCTAAGCTAGATGGTCAGTTCATGCCTTGATATATATCTGCTAACATGAGGAGTGAAGGCTCATGATCAGTGTGCAGACGGACATGATGCTGAGGCGTCATGTAGATGCCATTTTAGGTGGTGGTCACTTGATTCCTGAGTTTCCTCTCCAGAAAGATAGCTATGACGAGTTGCTGCGGAAGTTGACGTTGGTGCATGGCCGTATGTGGCAACTTGAGGACGAAATCTCTCTGCACTACACTGATGACCACTATGTTGCGCAGATCAAGCGCGAGCTAGACAGATGCTTCAAGGCCATCCGCCCACAACTCGTCGAACGCCTCAACATATTGGCGGTGCAGGCAGCCAGAGGAGATGTAAATGCCGACGAGTTCTTGACGACATGCGTCAAGGAGACGCTTGTTTCGGGCGAGCGCCCTATATTGGGTTATATAATCCCTGACAGCTTCGGAGAGATCATAGAACGCGTCTGTATACTGAAAATCCGTATCTGGAAACTGCAACGTGCCCTTGAACGAAACGATCAGGAGCCGGAGATGCAGAATCTCATCAACTCGAAATTGCAACAATGCATTGATGTAATGCTGCCGCGCTACCTCCAGGCACTTGAACAAGTGTGGCTGCGTATCATAGTCGAACCCCACATGCCCCCAGAGGTTTCAGTGAAGTTATATGTCGGGTTTGGAGGCAGCGATGTATGATAGGGTCATTGTCGTAACGACAATTCACGGACTTACAGACGATCTCCGTCATTGGGAGGAGATAGCTGAGGGATGGCACATCGTGGTGGTTGGCGATGCAAAAACTCCCCCGATTCCTTCGTCCTCGAGACTGACTTATCTAAGCTTAGAAGACCAGAAGGCGATGGCAATACCTTTCGTGGACCTAATGCCCTTGAACCACTATGCGAGGAAGAATATCGGATACCTGTGGGCCTTGCAGCATGGCGCATCCATAATCTATGAGACGGATGATGACAATGCGCCTCACGATGACTGGAGCGTGCCACCGTTTTCTGCTCAAGCGAAATGCCGATTTGAAGGGCAGTTCCTCAACTACCTGAGGGCCTTTACCTCAGCCCGGATATGGCCCCGCGGATTTCCTTTGGATCAGATTAAGAACGACACCGACATGAGTTTCATTTCCGGCTCTTTTTCGCCAGCCATATGGCAGGGGCTCGTCGATGGTGAGCCCGATGTTGATGCGATATACCGTTTGGTGGATGGTTCGCCTGTGATGTTAAAGCAACGAGATCCGTTTGCTATTCCCATCGGCACATATATTCCGATAAACTCACAGAATACGACTTGGAGCAAGCGTGCATTCATGTATATGTATCTCCCTACGACTGTCTCATGGAGGTTTGCTGACATCCTTCGCGGATATGTTGCCCAGCGGCTCATGTGGCAAGACAACGAATACGTTGGCGTACATAGTGCCACTGTGTTCCAGCGAAGAAACGTGCATGACCTGATGAAGGACTTTGAAGATGAGATAACGACGTATCTTGACGTGAGCAAAGTAATAAATGTATTAAATAATATTGATCCGGTTGGCTCACAAGGAGAAAGGTTAGTTGGGGCATATGCGAGTCTGGTGGCTGCAGGCGTTGTCGGAAAAAGCGAATTGCAGACGGTAGAGCTATGGCAGTCAGCTGTGGCAGGCTTTTTTACAAGCGGTTTGGGAGGGAGTTCCCGAGATAACAAGCAGAGGAGGCATTGAATATAGCTCAGACAATAGGGTCGTCCAGGTGTTCTCTTAATGGCATTGGCAGAAATGCTACGTATACCAATGAGTCAATAGGTTGGCGGGCTGTATGGATCAAAGTCAGACAAGAAAGTGGTTTGAAGAGTTCTAGACCAGCGCTTATCTTTTTTTCGTTGGATGCCCCAAGAGGGTGATGTCAAATGCCCAGACTGCTAACTGCAGCTTGAGACGTAGTTGTGCGACCATTGACTCATAATGGGTTTTGCTACGATCTTCTACTCATCGAACTTTTTTTTGTGAATGGATTGTCATCAACGATACCAAGCCCGCTGGGCTGGAGATAGTGGCCGCGTTTAACGTCCCGCGCAATAGAGGCGTATGCTATGAGCGGTGACTTGTATAATTGGAGCTTTCGGAGATCTCTTCGCGTCTCGTTTGGGAACGTAAGATATGCCCTGAGATTTCCTTGGTACATCAGAAATTGGCTCAGAATATGGAACGAGTATGACTTGGCTGTATCGATTCAAAATAATGTAATTCCCTTTGTCTGCAATTTCCACCTTGGTGATAATTTTCTACTGTCTGCCTTTGCAGGGGAGTATTGCAAGACATATGGATTACAGGGAGTTTTTGTACTCGCTCCACCAAACCAGATTAATTTAATTTCAAGACTCCCAGGCGTGATTCGTGTGGAAGCGTTAAAGCCCCGCGATTTAAGATTCTTGATTGATATAAGGTTCGATACTAGGTTCCTGGCGTGGATAGCCTATACTAGACCTTTCTCTCGCTGTGTTATAGCCTCGAGCGTGTTCCTATTTGGGGGAGGCCGTCCATCGAAAGCACGTGTGTTTCCTGATGTGTTTGCCATGGGACTGGGGATGCCGGCAGAGACCAAGCCAGCTCCGCTCCCTCTACCATCGCAGGAGGAATTGGAGCGAGCGACTAAGCTCTTGGAGTCAGCAGGGCTGCGTCCGAGCCATACAGTGCTGCTGGCTCCTGGATCCAATTCTCTAAGTCATGAGCACATGCCAGATGAGTCTTGGCGAATTCTCGCACGGCTAGCAAAAGAGCATGGGTGGTCAGTTGCATTGAATCGTTCCGGTTGCATCACTCGAATTCCGGGAACGGTTGCTTTGGACATACCGCTTGAAGACCTCGTTGCTATCGGACATGCATGCGGTTGGGTGATTGCTCAGCGCAGTGGCTTGTGCGATGTTGTTGCAGGCCGAATACCCAGGCTTACGGTTCTATACAGCATTGATAGGCAGCGGTATGACCCATTGCAGCCCGATCCATGCGGCAGGTTTTATAGTCTGGTTGAGAGCGGCCAAGATCCGCATGCTGAGGAATTGTTTCTTGATGACGATTTCGACGAAATCAAAGCTCAAGAACTTTTTGGGGGTTTCGAGCGGTTATGAATGAAGCAGACATAGTTTTCTCAGGCACGGTTGGAGAGAGAAACGACCTTAGTCCATTAGAAACAGTGAGCGGTGACGATGTAGCAGTAGGCACTTGAGGTCTCCTCTCCGCCACGAGCGACCAAGGTCCACTTCAAAATTTGAGTATAGGCTGTATTTCCCGAAGCTATCTACCTTTTAAGCGAGTCAGCATATTTGGGATCGCTACAGGAGTATGGTAAAAAGGCTCAACAAAAGGAAAGAAGAAGGGAGGAATATGAGTGAGAAAGAAGTTGTCTCGACAAGTAGGGGTAGTATAGAGAGCGTACTTGTCATTTCACCTCATTTTCCACCTCTCGGGAGTCCACAAGCCCTCCAAACATACCGCAAGGTCAAGGCCTTTTGTGAATATGGATTCCAGGTTACCGTTTTGGCTGCAGATCCAGGTGGAGTTAAGGGAAACAACTTGCATCTCAATTCTCAGTTGCCACTGGATATTCCAGGCCTGACAGTCCATCGCTTTCGTATCGGACATAGGCTCTTCAAGAAGAGTTCTTTCCTATCGAAAGCATACCGGCTTGTTCGTCCCTATGATACTGAGATTTACTTTAGTGAGTTACGGAGAAGCCTTGCCCGATTGCTGATGGAGCACCCTTATGACATTATCATCTCCGTTGCCGAACCTCTTGTCTCGCACGCTGCCTTACAGAGTGTTCAATCACTTGTTGGTGGAGCGAAGCAAGTGTACTGGTTCGGCGATCCCGTTCCCATGGTGGCGAATGTAGACATGATGAAACTGGCCTGGCGGCGCAAGCAGTGTGAGCGTATTGCACGCCGCTGTGTTGAATATGGGGATTTGGTCATTGGTGTTACAGATGAGATCCTGGAGCCAATGAAGGCTATGGCTACGCAGAAGTCTCCTATCTTTGCAGTAGTACCTCATTGCTTTGATGAGTCGGACTGGCCCTGGCCGCCACGAGAGCGGCAGAAAAGCACAAGCGATGTAGTCACCGTATTGCACAGTGGGGCCTTGTACTACGTCCGTACCCCCTTCGTTCTCTTGAAGGGTGTTGCATTGGCATTGCAAAAGCATCGGGAGTTACCGCCCATTCGAGTGAAGTTGCAGGGGACTATTGCTCCGTATATTGCGCGTGAACTGGATAGCTATAGTAGCCAAGTGCCCCTTGTCATCGAGGGTCCACGTGAATTTGCCGACTCCAAGCAAGCAATGGTTGAGGCCGATATCCTATGTGTCATTGACTGCCAATTGCCACGCAATGTTCACCTTCCCTCTAAGCTGGCCGACTACATCGGTGCGTGTCGCCCAATCTTATACATTGGTCGGCCCGATTCACCGACTTGTAGATTACTTGATGGTGTGCATCCTGCCTTCGCTCAGGCAAATTCTCCTCAAGAGGTAGTAACAGCTCTCAAGTATCTGGTCTCTGTGGACCACAACATATCCTTGAGCGATTATCGAAGGGTCTATGACAAATTTCTCTCTACCAGAATTCATTCCTGGATCTTCAATCTATCTGATTTGAACCGACAAAGCAAGTATAGCGGAGGTGATTCCTATGATGGCAGATAACATCCGTAATGAACCACTAATCTCAATAATCATCGCCACGTACAACTCCGAGAACACTCTGAAAGCTTGCCTTGATTCTCTTCAGAGTAACTTGGCAGAGCTGGAACGACCAGAGGAAGTAGAGATTCTCTTCGTTGACGGGAATTCTACAGATCGGACGGTCGATATCATAGCCTCCTTTGGCATTGGTAAGATGCTTACGTATCCTCCTAGAGGACGGGAGGATGCGTTGAATCGAGGCGTCGAAAATGCTCAGGGGTATTTTGTCACATTCCTGCATTCTGACGATGAATATTCGCCTGGTTACCTGAAGGGATTACTTCATCACGCACGTTGCTTTAGGGGACAGGATGTAGTCATATACACTTCGGTAACATTCATTGATGAGGCTGGTAAAGAGCTCTACACAAGGCGGCCTGCACCCTATATAGGTTTCATTCAAAAGTATCAATCAATCATATTGCATCCAAATGCATTATACCCTACCCATCTGATGCGTAAGTTTCCTTTCGAAGTGCTCCCAGAGAATCTCCCCTCCGATCGCCAGCAGGTCTACCACCTGATGCGCCACGCTCGTGCAGTCAGAGATAGGAGTATTTTCTACCGTTACCGCATCTCAGACAACAGTCGTACTGTGAAACAAGGACGGAGCCAAGAGACAATACACCAAGCCTCTTTGACAGTTAGGCTGATGCAATTAATTGGGCGTATTTATATACAGGCTTATGAAACGCGATTACTGCCTCGGGTGTTAGCTCTTATTTGGAAGCGTCAAACTCCATGGCGAGCGAGTCAAATAGAGACCGGAAGAGACAATGTTCTTCACGCATTCACTCTGGTCGCGCGTGGTCGCAATGCTCTATTTCTTCAGGCAAAACTTTTGAACTCGGTCCTGGGTTTTGCATTCGGTATGGTTACAGAAATACATTCAACCGGCCAGGTGAGAGAGTGGCCTGTGTTGCTCGAAATTGCTTTATCTAGAGGGCCAGTGATATATCATTATGGGAGTTTTGACCCCGTTGCCTTTCTTTTCGTCAAGAGGCCAGGAACTGTCTTTGTCTATCACAACCAAACACCAGCCGGCTACTACTGGAAATGGCGGCCCCAGGCAACCCTCTTGGTATTCATAACTAATCTGCAGCTTCGTCTGTTCCCCAAGAATGTGAAATGGGTAGCCGTGAGCGAGTTCAACCGGCAACGCCTACGGCAGTTAGGGTTTCAAAGAGTCGAAGTCTGTCCTTGTATCGTCACGGACGGGAAGACTCAGGCTGTAATTAAAAAAACAGATGAGCCATCCCTAATCTTTGTGGGAAGAATCGATCCCAGCAAGAATGTCATTGAATTATTAAATCAAGTATTAAAGGCAGCGCGCTCCTTGCAGCGTAAAGTGACATTGCGGCTTGTGGGTGGTACAAAACCATGTTGCCCGTATGGATTAGCGTTCAGGAAGAAGGTTCTGCTCTATTCATCTGACCCTATGCTTGAGATCAAGTGGTATAGCGGAATACTATCCCAGGAAGAGCTGGACGTCCTGTATGCAAGCTCTTGGCTCTATATCTCTACATCGTTACACGAAGGTTTTGGCTTACCAACTTGCGAGGCGATTGCACGGAGTACGCCGGCCTTATACATCCAATGTGGTGGGACGGAGAGTGTTTTAGGACACCAAGGGATGGTGTCGCGATCGGAGTTAAGGCAATTTTGGAAATACTTGGTTCAGCTCCTAGAGTCAAGGTCTGCGCGAGAGGAATTGCTGGCTAAGCAGGAGGTCCATATATCAAAATATATTGTGCCAGCTATCGAGGAAACAATACAATCCATCTACGCACCGCTCCTTGGCCTTAGTCGAAAGAAAGGTGATGCATGATAAGTGGTATTGATAGACAGAGTAAAGACTATGCAGAGATAAACTTTTTCTGTTCAAAGGAGAGGATATCCGTTGTGCTATGTTAAATATTGTAACAGAGGCGGACATGCCTTTGAGGGGCAATTCTTGGGAAACCATATCAAGAGGTTATCTGTGAAATGAAATACCCAGACATACAGTATATACAATTTGCTCTTTCTATGGCCCTTGGCTTCTTGGCGTGGGTTATCATACGGAGAATCGGGACTTCTTGGGATAAGGCCCCCTTTGTCTGGGTGATAACGGGTTATGGAGCGTTTTCTGCCATATCGAATCTCATACGTTGGGAGTTGTTCGACCATACAGCGCTTTGGGTGATTACGGAAGATTTATATCTCTACGCAACCCTATGGTGGTGTGCCTCGTTAATTGTGTCTGTACTGGCCTATCTGTGGATGCTCAACCAGTTAGAGAAACGAGTCTCCACATCCGTACAATGCCAGGCTGTTGTTAATGGGGTACACCGAGCATCTGCAAGAGTCCCCTTGTCCCACAGGGTGAGGTTTTATATAGTTGCTGGTATATTCCTTGCTTTGCTCTACTTACTGAATCCATTTGGAAAAAAAGACTTGGGCATTTTGGCACCCAAGAGTATTGACAGCATGGCTCAGGGTGGATTGCTGATTGGCTCTTTCATCTTTAACACGCTCGCAGCCGTGGCCGTATGCTTGCTACGATACAGTCCCATGGTTGGTTTGTTAGCAGTATCTGGAGTGGTTTGGCAATATACGGGTTCTGGATCAAAAGGTTTGAGTGTAATGTATTTGCTCTACCTTGCAACGTTTGTTTGGCATCAGAGGCGTCAGAAACGATGGAGAATAATATCATTGATAGTCACAGTCGGGCTTCTTGCTTCCATCATAGTAGTGCTACCCATAGCAATTAGTGCTCGCTATGGTGGTCGCTATTTCTTCACTGAGGCCCTTCCCATCCTTTTGGGCAGGTTCACACAGCAAGATGCGGCTGCTGTACTTTGGGCATCTCCTACTTGGCGTGCGTCTTTTGCACCTTTATACATCAAGCATACTTTACTTTCATTCATTCCGGGTTTTCTGTTTCGGGGCAAGCCGATAAATCCAGCGTATGAAATCAATGCCTTATATTTTGGGGGAGTTGGCATAATTTCTGCCGCATCTCCCTCACTTTTTGGAGCCATTCTGATTGTTGTTAAAGAATGGCTGTATTGGCCCACGTTGATTCTGATAATTTTCATCATATGCAAGTTAGATGCATTCTTCTGCCGTCATCCTCTGGTAGAAGATACTCGCTTCGACTACGGATGGCTCTACTTCTATACCCTTGTGGTTCTGTTTGAGGCAACGTTTGTGATGGCCTTTGTCCAGCTAGCGATTGTCTTCGTCTGGCGTCAATTCTTGAGTAAGCAAATCAAGACCACTAGCGCATTCAAGGGAGAATTGAATCCCATGTTACGAGCCCTATGAATTCAACAATCTTCTCATTTCAATAAGAAGCGCCAATCGTTAAAGCCAATGTGAGGCTACCTATGCATGTGTTATTGGTTACGCAATACTTTAAACCCGAAAGTTTTGGCTCGCCTATTTGGATCTATCAACTAGCTATAGATTTAATAAATATGGGACATCAGGTAACTGTACTCACTGCATTCCCCAACTATCCAGATCGGGTGATCTTCGAGGGATATCGGGGAAAATTTTTCATGCGGGAACGGCTGGACGGCGTTGATGTCATCCGCACCTACATATACGCCTCTCCGAATAAAGCCTTATGGTCCAGAGCGCTTAACTTTGGTAGTTTCTGTGTTTCAGCGGCCCTGGGTGGGCTTGTCGCACAAAAACCAGATGTAATCTACTGTATTATGCCACCGTTGCCTCTGGGCTTATCGGCAGAGTTTTTAGGGTTGGTTAAGCGTACACCGGTGGTTGTCAACGTCCAGGATATTTACCCGGATATTGCTATTAATCTTGGTTTTTTACGTGGTCGCGTGACCATTCGCTTCTTCCAGTTAATGGAACGTTTGATCTATCACCTAGCAGAAGCAGTTATAGTGATCTCAGAAGGATTTAAGAAGAACCTTTTAGCGAAAGGTGTGCCTGCTCAAAAGATTCAAATAGTTTCTAACTGGGCTGATCCTTATTTCATTCGTCCTGGCCCAAAGTATAACCCCTTCCGACACCGTTTAAACGTGGGAGATCGGTTTACCGTTATTTATTCGGGAAGTATTAGCCACAATTCAAGCCTTGAATCCGTTATTGATGCTGCTGAATTATTGCAGAACGAACCCTTCGTCTTCGTCATCGTAGGTGGTGGAGCGCTCAAGTCCGACTTAGAACGCAGAGCAAAAGATAAACATCTTGATAATGTCTTCTTTCTTCCCTTCCAACCATTAGAGGAATACCCACAGGTCTTAGCAGCAGCCGATATGAACCTTGTGTCGCTTAATACCAAGGCGGCCACGCTTTCTGTCCCTTCGAAAGTATTCAAAATGATGGCCAGCGGTAGGCCAATATTGGCCATCACTCCTACTGGGAACGAACTCCACCGGTTGATTACCGAGGCAAATTGTGGCATGTGCGTTCCGCCAGATGAACCATTGAGTGTGGTAGAAGCTCTCCGTTATGCTATTGTCCATCGGGATGACTTGGATCGCATAGGAGCGAACGCACGTTGTTACTTGGAAGAGCACTTCTCACGCGAAAAATGTGTGAAACAAATCGAAGCGATTCTAGTGCAGGTGTCAAAACGATGAAATCTTATCAAAGCATCATCAAGCGCCTGATAGACGTTAACCTCTCTTTATTTTCTCTCATTCTCATTTTCCGTTTGGCTTTTTTTCTCCATTGCTAATCAAACGTGATTCTAAACAACTGGCCCCTTCTTCCAGACCCACATGGGTAAAGACAGCACTACAAGTTCCATAGGATGTAAATGGATGCCCCCATTACCCATACGCTGGATGGCTCTATCTTCAACGCTGATGAAGCGGGACTTTCATACTCAGGGGTCTTATTCCTAGGTCGGCCGCTTCTTGCTCAAGAGTACTGGCTTAAAATGATTTTTAGATGTTGGATGGCGCCATGTCGAATCTGAGAAAGATGCAACTTTCCGATGTGAATCAAGGAGGCAATATCCATCTATACAGTTTTCAGGGCCTTTTCTTAGCCTTTCTTGATGTAGAATCCTTAAATTTACTTTAGGTCTTATTTGTGACTTTGCTGGAGGCGATCGAGAAACAAAAAATATTGAATTTGATGCGTAAATTTATTATTTTTTTTCTGACTTTTTCTTTCTCAATGAATCACCTTTTAAATCTATTCTATGTGTATTTCTTGCCAATCTGTCCGTTATTACATTGGCCTGTGTTGGTTCCGCAATAAAATGATACCATTTAACAATAGGCACTTTATAGGTTTGAGGTGCTCCCCTAATTGAATCTTAATAACTTCGGCATAATCGCCACCGCTATAAAAAATATTACCCAAATTTTTTATGAGATCGCTATAAGAAAAACCAACTGTTTTTACTCTCGTTCCCAATTCACTATCGATAAGTTGACACATCCATACCCTATTAAAATCATTATTAACAAAAGAGATCCCTTCAAAAGGGCTTATATTAGTTGATATTTTTTAAACTTTCATACTGAAAAATATAATACTCCGAGTTAGTTTATTTTATATCCCTAAAATAGATGAGATTTTTCAGCCTCAAAAACATTGTGTAAAATACTTATACAAAATGTTTCTGAGGCTATGGTTAATAACTTTTTTGCAGATTTAAGGTTTTTTAAAAACAATGATAAATGGCTACAGAATGGTTAAGATAAAAGAAGCTTCTTATAAGGATATCTGCAGGATAGTTGAGATTCATAGAAAAGCTTTCCCGAACTTTTTTTTGACAGGATTAGGAGATGAGTTTTTAAAGGAATATTATGAGTTAGTACTAAGCTATGATAAAAGTATATTTTTGGTAGCAGAAAGAGATGATTGCCCTTTAGGTTTTGCGGCTGGGTTTTTAGAACCACCAAAGTTTTACAAATTACTTAAAAAATATAAATTGCGTCTCGGCTTAAGAATTATCTCAGTATTAATTAAAAGGCCTAGGTTAATATCAAGGATATTTGCTAATTTTCGTCGGGTTAATAGGTTGTCTAATGATTGTAACATAGAGAGAAGTGAATTGGCTTCTATAGCAGTTGATCCTGCTTTTTCTGGACAAGGCATAGGGAAATTATTAATAAAATCTTTTCTTGAAAGCTCAAAAAAATTGGGGGCTGAATTTGTTTATTTAACAACCGATGCTAAAAATAATGACGCTGTCAATTATTTTTATCTATCAATGGGTTTTAAACTATATAAAACATTTATGGCGGCTCCTGATCGCGCTATGAACGAGTATCGTTATTATTTTAATAAATAATCATTTCAGAAAGGAAGCTCAAATGAGGAACGCTTTTCTGCCATTCTCTCCTCCTCTTATAGAACAGGAAGAGATAGATGAAGCTATAAAGACTCTGAAGTCTGATTGGATTACTT
>Ga0078972_1013018_pt1 | contig 13973 bp, 15 predicted proteins | sample YelNatPaOPGAMG01_FD_67568 | JGI IMG/M metagenome (GOLD analysis project Ga0078972, IMG submission 67568) | Hot spring thermophilic microbial communities from Obsidian Pool, Yellowstone National Park, USA - OP-RAMG-01 (SPADES assembly) (version 2) | ecosystem: Environmental > Aquatic > Thermal...
ACCCCAATTTCCATCCTCAAGACGACAATAATATATCTCATTCCATCTTTAAGATGCTGTCAACAAGATGATATTGAAAAAGGCGCAGACCATTATGATCAAGAAAGGATAAAGGCTGTATTATACTCGCTCTTTTTCACACCGGTGAAAACATCACCATGCAGCCAAAGCCCGGTAATGGCCAGACTATCTCAAGCTCCACCGTGAAATATTCCCCGCTCCTCCTATCGAATGAATAGTATCTGGGGGGAAGAACTCGATAAGCATCAAGTTAGCTCTTACCATATCTCGCCGGGTTATGATGATGAATTTGCCTTGGATAGTGCTGCTTACGACTATGGTCTCAAATCTTATTAAAGGGTGCTGGTGTTATTGTTTGGGCGTGAGTGTGTCTACGAGGGAATTGAAGTCTAGGATTCTTAAGTTGTTGAGGGAGGATGAGGAGTTTAGGTATGCTGTTGCCGGCTTATTGGGCCTAGAGGAGATACTCAAGAGGCTTGATAGGCATGAGGCCGAGCTCATCAAGCTCAGGGAGGACATGAATAAGCTCAGGGAGGATATGAACAGGCTTAGGGAGGATATGATTAGGGGTTTTGAGCTTATTGAGAGGCATATTAGCGCCCTGGGCGCTAGATGGGGTCTCATGGCCGAGGATGCCTTCAGGGAAGGTTTGAGGGGTTTGCTAGAGAAGGAGCTCGGGTTAAAGGTTGAGAGGTGGAGGGTTTATGATAATGCTGGGATCGTCTTCGGGTATCCCAGCGAGGTCGAAGTAGATATCGCTGTAAGCGATGGAAAGCTAATACTGATTGAGGCATCATCACATGTGAGGGCGTCGGACGTCCTCCAGTTCAAGAGGAAGGCCGAGCTATACGAGAAGATGACCGGGAGGAAGCCTGACAGGCTAATAATAGTCACGCCATATATTGATGAGAGGGCCTTGGAGGCTGCGAGGCAGCTTGGGGTAGAGGCATATACCAAGGTTTAGCATGGGCAGGCTCTTGTTTTGAGGGGGTTGTTCTCGGCATTTTGGATGGGTTCATGGTTTTGGTGGATGTGTGGTTTTTCAGGGTTTCTTGAATTCGTTGATCATTTTTCTTATTAGTGTTATTGCGTATTCGGCCTCGCTTGGGTTGTAGACCATCTCATAGAATGCCTCATCGTGTAGCGTTCTCATTATGTCGCTGTATATTGCTCTTAGGTCTTCGCGTCCAATCTGCCTAAGCAGTGATCTTCTCTCTGCATGGGATCTGGCTATGATGTTTAGCCTCATCTTGATGTATGAGTTCACGGCCAGGATCATTGCTAGGAACGCCTTCTCGACGGCATTTCTATAGAGTAAGGTGTCCCCTGTTTTAACGGCCTTCCTAAACTCCTCCTCGGCATAGCCTAGGATCTCCTCAGCCGTTGCCAGGGCCACATCATCCTCCGGCAGCACCCCATTTTCTGGACCTGGCCCAGCCATTACCTCGATCCAGATGATTATAGGTAAGGATATAAGCATTGGATTCTAGATCCTTGATTATGCTTAAACACTTATTCTTATTCTAGCTGAATATCTTCTAAGGGGATGTCGCAGCCGTGAGTGAATCTATACCCATACCTAGAAGGCTGGTTGATGAGCTGAAGAAGAGAGGCTTGAATGTCGAGGATATAGTTATTGACGCCCTGTTAAAGGCTTTGAACGCTGATCCGACTACAGCAGCCGGGATCCGGCTGGATATCGCTCGCAAATACTTTGAAGAAGGTGAGGCGTTAATCGATAGGGACCCTGTTCAGGCTAGTGAGAAGCTGTATAAGGCTTGTGAGGAGGCTATCAAGGCTCTGGCAATATACCATGGATTGGGCGAGATCTTGGCGAGGGTTGAGGAGAGGGGTAGATGGACTGTTACCGAGCTTGAGAAGGCCGTCGAGACCCTGAGCGATAGGGTTGGCGAATGGATCTTGACATCATGGGATGCCGCATGGGCCCTGCATGTATGGGGCTTCCATGAAGCGAGGCTTGATAGTGAGGCTGTTAGGAGGAGGGCGGAGCGAGTTAGAAGACTGATCGCCGAGTCTGGGAGGATGATTGGATTGGATAAGTGAGGTTCCCTATACGTCATGAGGGGACATTTATTGTTGCCTGCGCTCCGGCAGCAATGAGGAACCGATTACGGTTAAGGTTGTGTTGGGGCTAAGATGTATGTTGAAGGGGTGAGAGGATATGATGATGGCTGAGATTTATGAACGATACTCGTCTCTGTGGTAGAAAGCTTTTAGGCATGATCCGTGATCATGGTTATTGTGGCTGATATGGGGCATGTTTATCTGGTTGCCCGTGTGGAGAACCTCATTGAGGGAATATCAAGGGAGTATAGGTTCATGGTTGATACGGGTGCCAGCTACATGATCCTGAGAGAGCAGGAATTCAGGGAGCTAAAATTGAAGCCCATAGGCGTGGTGAAATTCACTCTAGCTGATGGAAGGATTCTGGAGGCGCCAATAGCCCCCGTAAAAGTATATGCTATGGGCAGGGAGGCCATGGTCTTCGCAGCACAGGTAGAGTCGCCAATGCCCCTATTCGGAGCCCTCACGCTCGAAGCCCTAGGACTAGCAGTAGACTCCAGCACAGGCGAGGTAAAACCATCAAGACCGGTAGCACTAATGCTCTAGCAAACAGCAAGTCCAAGAACCCTCATGAAAATGGCCATCAGCAAGTATGCTAACGTCCTAGGATCCCGCTTCTATATCCACATCAGCTTAAACTACTTAATTGAACTTCAACCCCTCAACGTTCCTCCAATTCTTCCCAAAACAACCTGATCTTCCCAGCTACAGCTCATGTCCAAGGCCACATCATGGCCCTACTCAACTATCTCCCAGCCCCTCTAAGAAAAGACCCATGGCCCCAACATACTACCCCCTGACGGGCAGACAAAGTCCCCAACACTTAACCTAGCTACTAGGCTAAATCTCCCGGTATCACTTAACAGCAAGTATCACGGTTACACCGTATTTTTCGTAAATCTAGCCCTATTCACTACCCCCTATATAAGTGACACCGCTTCAAGCAGCTCCACTTCTTGGAGCAGGTCCAACGTGAATATATTACCATGATACCTTGATACCCTGCTTCCCTAGTTACCATCCCCTATTTGGCGGCTTTCATGGGTTGTTGGAGGTTTTTGGCCATTCGTGGTAACGCAACCCTTAATAGGATGGTAGCTTATAAACATTATGGGTAACATGAACGCGATCGATGAGCCATTAGTAAGGATAAGAGAAGCCCTTGGGAGAATGTCCCCCAGCAAAATTAGGAGCTTAAGCCGTGAGGACTTCGCGGAGCTACTCGGCATAAATCCCAAAGAACTATCACTCAACCACAAGATCAAGATCGCAAAGATGCTTTACGAGGACTTCGGCCTCTCATACAGATGGATCGCTAGCAGGATGGCGATGAGCCTCAGGGATGTTTCAAGAGCTGTTAAGGGCAATGCCGCCACTAAGGAGACTATAAAACTAGCTAAAATCGACACTGATACGATTATTAAGGCGATAAAGCTCATGAGAGAGGGTAAGGTTAGGAATCCCAATGACCTAGTACTGGAGCTTGCGTTAGACCTAGAACAAGCCAAATATTTGTTTAACACTATCGTAGAGAATGAGAAGGTTACACTCCTGCCCATAATAGAAGCTTCCCAGAAGGTTGAAAAACTCTGGGATGACATCATGGACCATATATATGGATTTGAAGAACTGGTGGAATATTACAAGGAAAGGGGTGAAAACATTATAAAAGAATTGAGAAGGGCTTTAGAATCCGCTGATGAACAAGCTAAGAAAACTATGGAGGAGATCTTAAGCCTCCAAGAAACGCTTAAAGCCCTTGAAACAAGAGCTAAAGATGCTACAAAGCCATTAAAACGCATACAAGCAATTGAAGAGGAATTACAAAGCTTTAAAGAGGAGATTACATCGAAGATTGCAACCCTTAATGATAAAATTACAAAATTGGAAAATGTGGAAATTGCTAAAATTAACAAGGATATCATAATATTGCTGAGGGGGTTATGTATGTTTGCTTACTTTACTGGAAGTACCATCGAATATATCGTCGAATGTTTGTTCAAGCTGTATAGTGCTTTCATATCTCCGGATAAAAAGGCTATAATAGAGGAGTTACTCCAAAGAATTAACGAAAGAAGAATTAGTGAAAGAATGGGTTCGCTTCTACTCCGCTTACCTATCGAAAAGCTCAACCCAGAAGATCTTGACAAAATAGTTGACAACATCATCTCAAAAGAGATAGATATGTTAATGCGTAATATCACAAATGTCAACTCTCAAAAACCAAAATCACAACAATCTACTAGTGAATAATGAGTATCAAGATATTTAAGATAGCTATTAAGGTTCATAAAGAAATCATTGAGCTGATTGATAAAATGGTTGGTATAGGCTTGTTAAAAACAGATTCTACATGTTTAATATTTTGATCAAAAATGGCCTGAATGAGATTGTGAGGGAGGTAAAGTTCTGAAAAGCAAGCGTATAAGGATGACGAGGAGCTCGAGAGATCGAGCTTCGAGATAGCTCGTGGTGGATTAAATAGAATGTTGGAAGAGGAGAGACCTTCAATAACTTACATCATCATGTCATAATATTGTTAAAAAGATCTCAGCATCAATTCATACTACTCGAGCCGTATCTATGTAAGAGCTGGATTAGAGAGCCAGTACTATTAGCCATACACTTTATCAAGAAATATGGGTTGATGATGGATTAAGACTAAACCTTTTATCCCCATATAGAGGGCCTCTAACCTCTAGGAGTGGAACTTTGAGAATCCTACTTCTGTCTCCAAGACTGTCTGGTGTTGGTGGGATTGCTCAGCATGTTAGGAGGCTTGCTCGTGGATTGAGAGGGGCTGGCCATGAGGTTGAGCTTGTTTCTATTGAGACGCTGGGTATCAGGCTGAGGAAGGGGTTGGCGAACCCCGGCTACAGCGTGCTCGCTACATTGAAATCTATTGGGAAGAGATTCGATATAGTCCACGGCCATAACCTCCCATCAGCACCAGCAGTTAAGCTCGCTAAGACCCATGCGAGGATTGTAACGCTTCATGGAGTCTATTCGAGGCAGATCAGGCTATTGTATGGCGGCATGCTGGGCTCCATGGCGGAGCTATTCGAGAGATGGATTCTAAGAGACATGGATGCTATTACGGCGGTCAGCCTAGAGGCCGTGAAATATTATCACAGCCTAGGGCTCAAAGCGATACACATCCCGAATGCAATAGACTTATCCGAGATGCCAAGCGAGGCAGAAAGAGTCTCAGAGCCTCAGATAACCTATCTGGGGAGATTGTCAAAGGAGAAAGGCGTCGACATACTCGTTAGGGCAGCATTGATGGGGCTAAGAGGAGTAGTTATAGCGGGCGATGGCCCTATGAAACCGCTTGTCGAGAGAGCTGCGCAAAAGGGCCTCCTGAAATTCCTCGGCCCACTACCGCGAGCCAAAGCATTGAAAATACTGGCAGGTTCTGATGTGGTCGTCCTACCATCGAGGGAGGAGGGCGTCAGCACGGTACTACTCGAGGCCATGGCCCTAAGGGTGCCAATAGTTGCGACGAGGGTTGGAGGAACAATTGAGGTTCTCAAAGATGGCGAGGACGCGCTATTAGTCAGCCCGAATCCAAGCGAAATCAGAGATGCTGTCGCAAAGCTCCTAGCAGATAAAAGCCTCGCCAAGAAGCTAGCTGAGAACGCATACCGAAGATTAATAAACAATTATGAATGGAAAATAGTTCTGAAAAAGTATCTAGAACTATATGAGCAACTTATAGATTCTGGTGACTAACTGTTAAAGTTCGGGTGCCTAGAGTAGTACTTTTGAATATTTTGCTAAAAAGGAAAAGGGGGCAAAACCTTTAAATCTAGAGACATGTATTACGTAGTACATTATTATGAGTAACAAGTTGAAAGGATTTCTGTCTACGGTTAATACATTGGGTCTTCACATGGCTCTTAGAGAAGCAATTAGACGTGTATTTGGTATCGGTTATACTTGGAAAGGCATAAAAGTTGATTCGGCAATTTTGTTTAGATTGCTTAGAAAACTTGCTTATAATGGGTACGAGGTTTATGTATCGGGGGAGGAAATTGTGGTTAAGACCCTCTTTGGAGAGATTTGTGTTGAAAAGGAAGACTGGAATCTACTCCTCGTAGATACAATCTATTTTCCGGAATTATGTGACGATATGTATGGCTGTGTAGATGTAGATAATGGCATAGTAGTCGATATTGGTGCTTATATTGGGGATACAGCTCTATATTTCATCCATAGAGGGGCGAGAAGGGTTTATGCATTTGAACCCGTGAAGAAATTCTACAAGTACCTTCTAAGAAATATCACTAGAAACAATCTTGAGGATAGGGTGATAGCCTTTAATTACGGCGCATGGTTCAAGAATTCAACCATTATGGTGAGCATGGAAGGTGCTGGCACGGGTTCCAAGATGGATTATAGCCGCCCATGCATGGAACTTAAAGTTAAGAGCTTGAAGGATATCCTTGAGATGGTTTATCAAAAGGGAGGGTGTCATAGATTTAGTGAAGATGGATTGTGAAGGATGTGAATACTCATTACTTAGATTGGACGAGGATTTGCTGAAACTTTCTAAGCAATATATCGTCGAGATACATGGAGCAGAACTACCAATAATAGACGTTTATATGCGTAATGGATTCAAAATTGAGAATGTAAGAAAATTAGGAGATTCGTTGAACATTTATTTCTTTAAGAGAGAATAAAATAACACCTAGAAAATAATTCGTGACGCTTTCAGCCAGCCAGATTTTAGTACGCATCACTAAGAGCATTATCTCTTAAGGTGTTTAAAAAGAGTATGTAACATTCATCTATACCAAGTTTCAAAACTTGGCTTAAAAGAATTTAAAGGGCATTATAGCGCTTATTATCAATACCATACTTAGGATTAATTCAATAGCAATATATGACTATAACGTTTTTGATCCGTACAGGCCCTGTATAATCCCTAGCAACCTAGTTAAAGCTATAAAGTTCCTGAAGTAGAAACTAAAAATATGCAGGTAAGCGTAGTGATTCCTACATATAAAAGAGGGTGGGCTCTACAATATTCCCTATTAAGCCTCAATAAACAGACTATTCCCGCAAATGAAGTAGTTATTGTGCTAAAACCCTCAGGAGACAAAAGCGAGGAGATAATAAACAAAATCGCGAGAGAAATGCCAATAAAGTTGATAGTTCAGAGGGAAGGGTTTTTTATCGATGCGGTAGAAATGGGAATTAAAAATGCTCATGGAGATATAGTCCTCTTTATGGATGATGATGCTATCGCAGAGAGAGAGAATGGATAGCGAAATATTTGGCTCTTTTTCAAAAATTAAAAGATGCGGGAGGGATTGCTGGATTAATATTCCAAATTTCCATGAAGGAAATTCAGGAAAGACTAAAGCGGAATACAGAAATGAGTGCTCTATCCATACTGCCATCTATTGTCAATGCTAAAAAGAGGCCTTTAAAGCTGGTTAAATTTTATGGAAGTCCATTAAACCTATATAAAGGTTATGTAAACTATGTTTCAAAATCTGGTTTTCTAATATGCAAGTATTATGATGAGTATGAATTTGAGAAAGAAAATTCTAGACAGGATACTGTTTTAAGCGCGGTTTTTGTGGGGGCAAATATGGGTTTTCGTAGAGATGCTATAGAAGATTGTCCACTTAGAAAATTTTTCAGAGGGAGTAGGAAGGGATATTCAAATGAGAGTTTTCTGGCCTATTGGGCTAGGAGGAAAGGTTACAACACCTATGCCGCATTAGAGCCTCTGACCGCACCAATTGTTTGGCATATTTCACATATCCAACGTTTGACAGGTCTATCCTCAAAGAATCCATTCTTTGATAAATTCTGGTTTGGTTATGATGTACTGATGAATTATTTTAGATACAAATCGTTAGGGGCTGACGTATCATTCTTAAGATATGTTGTTGCGGCTTTGGCTTTTATTAGAAAAGACCTCCCACCCAGATTAGCAGCTCTTTCATATGCATTACTAACGCTCCCAAGATATTTACGAGAAATACGAGAACAAACAAACCAAATGCAATGCAGGCTTCCTTAAACATTTCATAAGGGATCAATATCTATCGGAAGATTATTATTACACCTTTCTCTAGGCGGGTTTTGAAAAATGTCGTCTATGAAGCTGAAGCTCCCTGGAACGATTTTCTTCTTATCAAACTTTTACAGTCTCTTTACTGGGTTAGCCTTCACGGTAATAGTGACGCGAAGCCTAACGGTAAACGAGTTTGGGCTCTGGAGCATGATCTCACAATATATCGCCTATACGGCGATACCATTATCGAGTATAGCATCATTCTGGATAGTGAGATATGTTGCTAGGGGGTTTAAGCAGGCTCCAAGCAGCGGGATACTATTCGCCACAATCTTATCCCTTATAGGCCTCCCCCTCTACTCAGCCGTAGCACTATGGGCTGGCATATCATTCTCACAACCCCTATACTTCATAACCCTCGCCACCCCTCAGGTTGTAACCTACATCCTCCTAGGCACACTAAGCAGCATAGCCACAGGCATATCACCAGAACAGATAGGAATTTCGAGCATTATTTTCGAGACAAGCAAAGTAACATCAGCCTACATCCTCGTGAGACTATTAAACCGAGGCCTCGAGGGAGCCATAATCTCGGTAATACTAGCGCAATTGATACAAATGATATATTTGCTAACGGTTTTCAGGAAACTCATAAGCAGACAACTAATAGACAGGGATTTAACTAGGAAATGGTTCAAGCTCTCTTGGCTCCCCCTCTACGAACTGCTCTCTGGCATAGTAGGCGGCTTAGACGTCATAATCGCCAGGACAATCTCAATGACGGATGCCCTAGTCGGCGTTAGGAGCGCTGCGTGTATAGCCGGGTCATTCCCACGCTATGCATCATCCCTAACCCTATCACTATACCCAAGAATCCTAGGCACGATAGATAACCATGCTTGGAGCAGGGATGTCGAGGAAATGCTCAGATTCATCAACTTAATAGCGATACCGATAACCTTCGGCAACATAGCCTTAATGGACATAATCCTCGGAATTTTCGGGAAAAATTATACCCCCGCGCTCGCCGCCGCCACAATAATAGCAATAGCGCAACTAATCGGCTTAATAGGTTCTATAACAGACCCAGTCCTCAGAGGCAGCGAGAGAATCGATATCCAAGATTACGCTAATTCAAGAGATTACCTAAGGAGCACAATCTTCAAGCTGGTAACCGTGAATAACCTCTCCGCCATAGCCTATGTACTAGCCGTTGCGACGGCATTAACGCTCTGGAATAATGGCAACATTTACACAGCGGCCCTATACTGGAGCCTCGCATCATTCACAAGCATACCATTCCTAGTATACAAGGTTAAAATGATGCATAACATCGGGGTAAAAATGAAGTTCCCAACAGGCAACATTATCAAGTATCTCGCATCATCCACACTAATGCTTATGCTCGTCCTAGCCTTGAAAAACGTCTTAAAACCATACTTCCCGGGAAACGTTTTCGGGCTCATCTCCCAAGTGCTACTATTAACGATCTTGGGAGCATTATTTTACACAGCATTAGTCCTCCTTACAGATGATTATGCAAGGAAGATCTATAGGGAAACCATTAGGAGCCTAAGTTTCGGAACACGCATTGGATTACGCGACTCTTTCTAAAATCAATTGATATAATGCGCCGGCAATCCGCAAATCCTGCCTCACAAGCTCTATGAATGGCAGGATAAACTTCTCGCTCAAGGTTAGATGGGGTACCTTAATGTACCTGGATAAGTAGTAGAGGTATAACATTGGCTGTAGCACTGGGATGAATATACACGTCATTAGAACAATGTTTTTTAGCCTTAGAAAGTTCTCCATATCCGGATGCTTTCTCGATATGAGGATGAAGCTCCTACCATACCTGAAATTAAGTTTCAGAATCCTCGCCCTCTCCAAATGTAATGCATAAACGTTCAGGTAGGAGAGCTTGTAGCCCGCCTTCCTAATCCTATAACTTATATCGCTATCCTCCTTAGCCAAGTTGAAATATGCATCAAATCCGCCTATCTCCTCAAGCACACTCCTCTTAAAGACCGTGCACGCCGTATGAAGAGCAACCGCTTCTGCGGGATAGGGCGGATCCAAGTGATGAAGATATATCGCGAGATTCTTTTCCTGGAATCTCCCAAGCCATCCCTTATCAAGTGAGATCGGCTTAAGCTTAGCAGATACCGCGCCCAGCTTCCCATCTCGTTGAAGCAGCTCAACAGCTCTTCTCAAGAAGTCCCTGTTCACTATAACATCACTATCCAGCATGACGATATAATCAGCATCTGACGCCCGCCAGCCAATATCCCTCGCATATCCCAATCCCTTCCCGTCATCATATAGAACCCTAATGTTTAACTCCTCCCGGTACTTCTCGACTATATTCAACGTATTGTCCGTTGAGCCCCCATCAACTATAATAACCTCAGGCTCAAACTCCCCCTTCAACCTCGCTATCGCTTCCAGACATTTTTCCAAAGTTCTTCCAGAGTTTTTTGTCAAGATTACAAATGCCAGCTTCAATTTTCAAGCCTCTCAAAGCTAAATGTTATTTAAGGGTTTGGAACATAACTTCCCAAGAATGGAGAGGCATATCTCCAAGTCTGCTACAAAGGAGGATTCAAGCCTCAAAGTACTTGTTTTAGACACGCTCTGGAGGGAAAGGCCTGAAGAGGAAATACCGCTCATCCTCGGAGGTCTCAGGCTTCATCAAAAAGTCCTAGAATTCATGAATGAGAGAGCTTTAACAATAGGGCTCTCTTCAGATCCACCAGTCTTCAAGCATAGAATCACATACGCGGTAAAGCAGGGGTTTGGTAAGCCTCTCAGACTGGAGTTTTATAAGCACTTGATAAGACTCTGGATAAACTTCCTAAGAATCGTCCGCACCCATAAGCCGCACGTGGTTTATAATCCCGGGGTGGGCTGGCATAATGATTGGCTGGCACTCTTCGCGAAGCTCCGCGGCTTAAAAGTAGCATCATATTTTCATCACTACTCACTCCCCGGCGGAGCGGTAATCTATCCAAAACACCCCCTCGATCTGCCAAGAATATGGGAGATGTATAACGAAATGAGGAGAATTATGCGTTTTCCATTTTTCAAGCTTCTAGACTACTTAACAGTTATCCAGCAACTGAAAATCGTTGACATCGTTTTCACCGGCACGGATTTCGGCGCTGATCAGCTTAGAAAGCTTGGGCGTAAAAAGCCCATAATAGTTACTGGAATAGGGATAGACTTGGAGGAATTCGAGGACGAGCCACCTACCGAGAATGAAAAGATCTGGGATGCTTTATTCGTGGGAAGGATGGCCCCTGAAAAAGGAATCTACGATCTGCTCCTCATATGGAGAAATGTTGTTGACGAGGTTCCAGAGGCAAAACTCGCGGTGGTCGGCAAGAGAGTCCAACCCTATTACGATAAGTGGATTGACAAATTGAAAGAGATGAAACTCCAGCAGAACGTATTCCACCTAGGAGAGCTTGAAAGAAGAGATCTCATAAAAACCTACTACTCCTCAAAAGTCTTCATCTTCCCATCTAGGATCGAGGGAGCCGGAATAGTGATAGCCGAGGCGATGGCGGCAGGACTCCCGGTAGTAGCACGAAACCTACCAGCATATAGGAAACTTTACCATGAGGCGCCAGCACTATATCTCCTCGAAGATGAAAAGGACATATCCATGAAAGTCGTAACCTTGCTGAAAATGCCTCCAGAGGAAAGACGCAGAGTAGGTTTAGCAAATAGAGCCTATGCCAAAAACAGGTTCTCTTGGGGGAGAGTCTCGCAAAAAATACTAAATGCTATTTCGAGCATTGTATGATAAACAAGCTAACTCTTACTTCTCCTATATTTAACTAGGTTCACACCCCCTTCATATCTACGCGAGATTGAGCTTATTTTTGAGAACGCTTGTTTTTATCACTATATTAGGAGAAATCATGCCAGATTATCAAGTTAAGCACTATTTTCCTCGTTCTGGGCCAGATTTTCATATTCATGCTCCTCAAATTCATATTCTTCTCTAAGAAGTCCCTCCATAAGACTTGGGTCTACATCAACTATCTTGGGCTTCAGCGCTCTTAAAACAAGGCTATCACCAATAACTTCCGCAATCACCTCATCTCCCTCCTCAAGACCCACTGCCTCCCTCAGCTTCTTAGGAAAGATCAATATCCCCTTTCTCTGAATCTTCAACAAAAACCTCATGTCTTCATATAATACCATCTTAGGAGATCTATTAATTGCTTATCATCCCGTTAACGCTTAATCCATGCTCGATTGCGGCCTCCTCCGCTGGGTCTAAGATGGCAACCGTATTCTCATGGCCTCTACCTCATCTGCTTAAATAAGGGCATAATCCTCTAGGTTCGGCATATCGTGGGTGTGGTGTTTGTGATGCGCGCCGTGGCCGCGAGGCTTGCTAGGCATAAGCTCCTGCTCGTCATCATCCTCTGCATACTTGTCGGGGCCTCGGGAATATTTTATCTCGCTTATACGGCCATTCTCCCTCCCCCGGTTTTACGAATGGGGGCTAGGCCGGCTGTAGCTATCCTGAGGATAGAGGGGCCGATCCTATCCCCAGATGTCACAAGCGCCTATGTCGACGAGATTAGGGAGGCGTTGAGGAATGACTCGATAAAGGCTGTTGTACTCGTCATAGACTCGCCCGGCGGCGAGGTGACGCAGGTCGAGCACATCTACATGGAGCTGCTCGAGCTGAAGAGGGCTAAGCCCCTCGTCGCATCAGCGATAAGGGCGCTCTCAGGGGCATACTACATCGCGGTGGCCGCGGACTACATCTACGCCCTGCCATCATCGCCCATAGGCAACGTCGGCGTTATAGCCCAGTGGTCGCCAGCCCAACCCATCTCAGAACAGGCCTTGGAAACCGGCATATACAAGACGACGGGATTCTCACGACTCTCATTCCCGATTGAGATCGGGAAGGTCTTGGATAACTTCGTGTCCGCCGTGAAGATGGGTAGAGGCGACCGCCTAAAGATCCCGGACACGGAGCTGAGGAGGGCTAAGGTCTACTTGGGCGCCGAGGCCGTGTCACTCGGCCTAGTGGATGAGATAGGATCGCCGGAGAAGGCCGTCGAGAAGGCGGCGAGCATGGCAAACCTCACAGAATACGAGGTCATCGTCCTATCCAAGGGCGCCGCAGCCGCGTTACAGATCGTGAAGGAGAGGCTGAACAGCACAGGATCCGCGTGGAGCACCTTAGACCTGGAGATGCTGAGCAAGATTAACCCGCCCCCAGCCATATACTACCTCTACCTGCCGCCCGAGAAGCTCTATTACAGCACGGCGCAAAACCGCTCAGAGATCGGGCTCGAGAAAGCATCGAGCATCGGCGCCGGAAATAGGAGCGTGCTCATAGACATGTCTCACGGGAACAGGGTTGGAGGACTCGAGCTCGACGTCCTCATATGGGAGCTCGTGAAGAGGAACATCACGGTCGAGTTCATCGACAGCTGGAGGGAGTTGAGGGATAAGCTGCAAAACTCAACAGCCCTGATAATAGCATTGCCCATGATATCCTACTCGCGCGACGAGGTCGAGGACGTGAGGCGCTTCGTTCAGGATGGCGGCATACTTATACTCATCTATGATCCCGCCTCGGAATACTCTAAGGCTCCTGAATCCGTAAAGGTGATAAACTCGATAGCCAACGCGTTCAGGATATCATTCGCAAGCGGCTACCTATACAACGAGGAGCACTACTACGGGATATACAGGAACATATACGTGACGGAATTCTCAGATAACCCGCTGACGAGAAACATAGGCTCCCTCGTATTCTTCACGGCCACATACATCCGGTCAGATGGAGGGGGGA
>Ga0078972_1013019_pt1 | contig 13971 bp, 16 predicted proteins | sample YelNatPaOPGAMG01_FD_67568 | JGI IMG/M metagenome (GOLD analysis project Ga0078972, IMG submission 67568) | Hot spring thermophilic microbial communities from Obsidian Pool, Yellowstone National Park, USA - OP-RAMG-01 (SPADES assembly) (version 2) | ecosystem: Environmental > Aquatic > Thermal...
CCTGCGCGGGCGCGATAAATGAGGCGCTTTGCCAATCGCCGCATACCCCCCGCCGCAAAAAGTTTCAAAGGGGGCGCGGCGCACGGCGCGGGGGAACCGTCCTTTCAAAAAATCGCGAATGAACAGGGGTGGGGTAGGACTTATGGATATTACGACGGTGATGCTGTCAGAGCTGAAGCCGGACGACCGGAACGCGCGCAAGCACAACGAAAAAAACATAGAGCAAGTGATGCGCTCGCTGAAAGAATTCGGGCAGCACGCGCCGCTCGTTGTCCAACGCGGGACGAACAAAGTCCTTGTAGGCAACGGACGGCTGGAAGCCATGAAGCGGCTCGGGTGGACGGAAGCCGGAGTAATGTACGTCGACGACGACGACCAGACGGCTATCCGCAGGGCGCTTGCAGACAACAGGACAGCTGAGCTCGCCGAGTGGGACGAGGACGTCCTGAAGGATTTGATAAAGGAGCTTGACCCCTCGGACATCGTCGGATGGGACGACGTGGATCTGGAGGAGCTTCTCGGAGCTGGCGCGCCGAAGGAAGTGCGCGACGACGATTTTGACGTTAAGAGCGCAATCCCTGAAACGCCAAAAACGAAAATGGGTGATATTTACATCCTTGGCACACATCGGCTGATGTGCGGAGACGCCACCAGCAAGGACGACGTCGCGAAACTGATGGACGGGCAGCTGGCGCATATGATTTGGACGGACCCGCCGTGGAACGTAGATTACGGTTCAAGCAAAAATCCCCGCTGGAAGAACGGCGCGGACAGGCAGATTATGAACGATAACATGAGCAGGGATAACTTCCGGGAGTTCCTGCTTTCCGCGTTCAAAAACATGAAGAGCGTGCTTGTCCCGGGCGCGATGGTTTACGCCGTGATGTGCGCGCAGGAATGGGGTTTGATGATGTCCGTCATGGACGAGCTCAAATATCATTGGTCAAGTACCATTATATGGGAAAAGGACAGCATGGTGCTGTCGCGCAAGGATTACCACACACAGTATGAACCGATTTGGTACGGATGGGCGGAAGGCTCGCGGCGGCATCCTTTGAAGGACAGAAAGCAGAGCGACGTCTGGAACATCCCGCGTCCAAAGCGGAGCGACGAGCATCCCATCATGAAGCCTGTGGAGCTTGTGGCTCGGGCGATTCAAAACAGTTCGAGGGCGGCGGACATCGTGATTGACTTGTTCGGCGGCTCGGGCACGACCATAATCGCATGCGAGCAGACAGACAGGGTGTGCTATACGATGGAGCTCGACCCGAAATACTGCGACGTGATTGTTAAACGGTGGGAAACGGCTACGGGGAGGAAGGCGGTGAAGGCGCATGAGCAGGAGGCCTAAGCCGACGGCGCTGAGGCTCATCGAAGGAAACAAGGGCAGGAAAAAGATAAACGCCAACGAGCCGAAGTACAAGAACGCGCTTCCGGAGCCGCCGCCGATACTGGACGAAACGGGCCTCCTCGAATGGGAGCGGGCCGGGCGCATCCTTCTGGATTTCAGGGTGCTGACGGAAGCGGACTATGCGTGCTTTGCGGCGTACTGCTTCTCGTATCAGGAATGGATACGGCTCTGCAGGATCATACGCGAAAAGGAGCTCGGCGCGGTGATACAGAAATCACCGAACGGAATGATGATGGAAAGCGCGATCAGCACCGCCGCCAGCAAGTATTACAAGCAGATGATAAAGGCGGCCGTGGAGCTCGGGCTCACGCCGTCGAGCCGCACGAAGATCAGCGCGGACAACACGGGGACGCTCAGTCCATTTGAGCGGGAGCTGTTCGGATGTTAAAGGCGGAGGCGGTCCATCAATACGCCCGGGACGTTACGGCCGGGAAAATCGTCGCGGGGCGGCGCGTACGTCAGGCGTGCCTGCGGCATCTTCGGGATATGGAGCGGCAGGGCACGCCTGATTTTCCGTATGTGTTCGACGCCGCGCTTGCCGAGCGGTTTTTCAAGTTCAGCCAGCTGTGCCGCCACGTCAAGGGGGTGCTGGCGGGACAGCCCATAGTGCTGTCCGACTTTTGGGCGTTCGTCTGCGGCTCGCTGTTCGGGTGGGTGCATATGGACACGGGGAAGCGGCGCTTCAAAAAAGGCTACGTCCGCGTGGGGCGCAAAAACGCCAAATCCACGATCTGCTCCATCATCGCGCTGTACGGCCTGTGCGCGGACCGCGAGATTGGCGCGGAGATCTACTGCACGGCGACGAAACGCGAGCAGGCGAAGATCGTATTCGACGACGCGTGCGCCATGGCGGCGGCTTCGCCGGACATAAAAAAGCGGGTCAAAATCGGAAAGAGCAGGATATACAACCCGTTCCTCGGCGGCAAAATCGAGGCGCTGTCGAAGGACACGAAAACGCTCGACGGACTGAACCCGCACATCGCCATCATCGACGAATACCACGCCCATCTGACCTCGGAGATGTACGACGTCATCGCGTCGGGCATGGGGCAGCGGGCGCAGCCGCTCCTGCTGGTCATCACGACCGCGGGGTTTTCGCTGTCGTCCCCATGCAAGGTGGAGGACGAGTACGCCGAGCAGGTAATAGAAGGCACGCTCGTGAACGAGAATTACTTCGCCGTCATAGCGGCGCTGGACAGCGAGGACGAGATCGGCGACGAGGCGATGTGGATCAAACCGAACCCGCTGCTCGCTTCGACCGAACAGGGCATGGAATACCTGCGCGGCGAGCACCAGATGGCGCGGGACGTGCCGGAGAAATGGCGCAATTTTATAACGAAAAACATGAACATGTGGCTCGCGATGCGCGTCGACGGCTACATGGACATGGACGCGTGGGAACGCTGCAAAGGCGTGCTGCCGGACGACCTTACGGAATGCGTCGTCGGGGTGGACTTGTCGGCGAAGAACGACCTGACCAGCATCACCTTCGAGTTCAAGCGCGACCGCAGGTATTATATCCACTCGCATTCGTTCATGCCGCGGGAGCGGTTTGAGCGGGCTATGCGGCAGGACAAGGTGCCCTACGACCTGTGGGAGAAGCAGGGGTGGCTGACGGTGACGGACGGGGCGATCGTGGATTACCGCGCGATCACGGCGTACATACAGGAGGTGGAGCTCGGGCGCGGCTGGGTCATACGCGAGATCGCGTTCGACCCATACAACGCCACACAGTGGGCGACGGAAATGCGCGACGCGGGATATGTGGTGGTGCAGATCCGGCAGGGCATACCTACGCTCGGCGCCCCGACGTCGGATTTCCGTGACCAGGTGCTCGCGGGGAACGTCGTACACGAAGGCGACCCGCTGCTGTCGTGGGCGTTCTCGAACTGCGTCACGCGCACGGACGCGAATTTGAACATCATGCTCGACAAGAGCAAGGCGCGGGAGCGCATAGACCCCGCGGCGGCGACGATAGACGCGCACGCGCGGGCGATGGTGTGGGAGGAACACCCAGACATAAACAAGATAATCAAGTCCGGGAGATGGAGCTTATGAAGCAGAAAATACGAAAGATATTTGCCATATACCTCGACGACCTGCTTATACTGGCGGGCATCGGCTGCCTGAGCGGCGGCGGGTTTACGGTGCACGCCTGCGCGGGGCTGGGGCTTCTCGGCGCGGGGCTGATATGGCTCGGCATACTCGCGGCGCGGGGCGGTGTGCGCAGATGATAGCGCGCCGCGGGCTGGTCAGCCTGAAAAACGAGACGATGCTGACGCTGACGTCGACCGAGGGCTGGTTCGATATATTCACGCAGCCGCCGGACGCAGTCACGGCGGATACCGCGCTGCAGATATCCCCCGTCCATGCCGCCGTCAGGGTGGTTTCCGATTCGATGGGGAAGCTGCCGGTGCATGTGTTCAGGGCGACAAGCAAAGGGCGTGAAGTCGACCGGGAGCATCCGCTGAATTATCTGCTGAACGTGCGGCCGAACGAAGCCATGACGCCGATGATGCTCAAAAAGGCGGCGACCGCGTGCCAGATGCTGTACGGGAACGCGTATATCGCCGTGAGGTACAACGCCCGGGGCAAACCGCAGGAGCTGCTGCTCATGCCGAGCGACGGCGCGGTAATCGAGCGCGACGAGAACGGCGCTCTTTTTTATATCTTCACCGTGAACGGCGTACAGCGTCGGCTGTCCGGGCATGAGGTCATACACATCCCGTGGATAACTACGGACGGCATCGTGGGCAAAGGGCTGGTGCAGTACGCGAAAGAAACGATCGCGACGGACATCGCGGCGCAGAAATTCGCCGGGAAGTTTTACAGGAACGGCGCCCGGCCGTCGGGTATCGTGGAAGTCCCGACCGAGATGGAAAAGGAGAGCAAGGACATCGTGCGAGGCGAATTTGAGCGTATGGTGTCCGGTGTGGACAACGCTTTCCGCGTCGCCGTGCTCGACCTCGGGATGAAGTATACGCAGCTGGGGCTGCCGCAGAGGGACGCGCAGTTCATAGAGAGCCGTGGTTTTTCCGTCGAGGAGATTGCCCGGTTCACGGGCGTGCCGACGTACAAGCTGCAGACCGGGAAACAGAGCTACCAGAGCAACGAGCAGCAGGGGCTGGATTATGTGACCAACACGCTGCAGCCGATCGTGACGCAGTGGGAGCAGGAGCTCGGGTACAAGCTGTTCCTTGAGCGGGAGCTTCGGGCGGGATATTATCTGCGGTTCAACCTCGCCGCGGAGATGCGCGGCGACAACGAGAGCCGGGCGAGATATTACGAGATGATGCTCCGCAACGGCATATACTCCATAAACGAGTGCCGGGCGCTCGAGGAAATGAACGAAATCGAAGGCGGCGACGAGCATTTTATCACGCGCAACTACACCACGCTTAAACAGGCCGTCGCGGGCGGATCCGCCGCGAGCGGCAAGCCTGGAGCCGGTGAAAAAGGCGCGGTTGAGGAAGGAGTGAAACAATGAACGGGCAACCGAAGAAGTTCTGGATTTTTAACGAATTGAGCGAAGCGCAGGCCGAGCTTTTTTTGTTTGGCGTGCTGTCGAACGAGACGTGGTTGGGCGACGAGGTCACGCCGAAGCTGTTCGCGGACGACCTCAAGGCGCTTGGAAGCGTCAAGGAAATAATCGTGCGCATCAACAGCCCGGGAGGCGACGTGTTCGCGGCGATCGCGATCAGCGGGATGCTGCGCGACAATCCCGCGAGGATAATCGCGCAGGTGGACGGGCTATGCGCGTCGGCGGCGACGCTGGTGATGGCCAACGCCGACCATGTCCGCGTATCTCCGGAGAGCCTGATCATGATACACGACCCGATGAGCTGTGCGTCGGGCACGGCCGAGGATATGGACAAGGCGGCGGCTTTCCTGCGGAAGGCAAAGGAGAACATGCTCGACGTCTACGAACGGCGCACCGGCATCGGCCGCGCGGAGCTCTCGCGGATGATGGCTGAGGAGACGTGGATGAACGGCGCGGAAGCCGTCAACCTGAAATTCGCAGACGAACTGACCGAAAGCGCCGCGGGCGCCGCGGCACGGTTCACGGCGGCTTCGTGGAGCATGGCGGAGCTTCGGGCGTCCGTCGCCGCAAAAATGAAGAAGCCGGAAGTTATCGACAATCAAAAGCTCGACGCTGAAAAAGCAGCCGTGGAGCTTGAATTACTCAAATTATTTTAGGAGGTAAACGACATGAACAAAATCATTCGCGAGCTGCGGGACCGGAAGGCCCGTCTTGTGGACGAGGCGCAGCAGCTTATCGCCGACGGTAAAATAGCCGAGGCGAAAGCCAAAAACGCCGAGATCGCGTCCATCAACGACCAAATCGAGGCGATCGAGAACCTCGAGGCGGAGTCTGCCCGGAACAGCAAAACCAAACAGCTGACGCAGGAGGAGATCGACGCCAATAAAGCGGCGGACATGACCAAGGCGGAAAAGGTGGAAGCAATCCGGAAAACTCCGGAGTACCGGAACGCGTGGATACATGCCATACGCAACCATGCGACCATTAAGGACATCATGACGATACCCGGGTACGCTCCGCTGAAGAACGCCCTGACCGAGACCGGCGGCGACCCGGTCGGCGAAGACGGAGGGTTCCTTGTGCCCATCGAGTTCGACAACCTGATCTGGACTCTGCGCAGGGACTATACGGCGCTGGCGGATCTTGTAACGGTCGAGACCGTCAACGGGCTGACCGGATGGCGCGCCGTAGAGAAATCGGCGCTGACCACGGGGTTTGCGGATCTGACCGAGGCGCAGCCGATACCCCCCGCGACCGAGCCGAAGTTCGTCAAGGTGCCGTATACGCTGAAAGGGTACGGCGGGCTGATCGAGGTATCGAACGACCTTTTGAACGATTCGCCGGTCAACCTGATGCGCTATCTCGCCAACTGGTTCGCCCGGAAATCCGTGCTGACCGAGAACGCGCTGATCCTCGGGATACTCAACGCGCTTACGGCTGTGGCCTATGACAGCACGAAGAAGATCACCCCGCTCAAGACGGCGCTGAACAAGACGCTCGATCCGGCCATCAGCAGGAGGGCGGTCATCCTGACCAACCAGTCCGGGTTCGATTATCTCGACCAGCAGGAAGACAGCACCGGCAGGCCGCTTCTGCAGCCTGACCTCACGAACCCGACGCAGTATAAGGCGCTCGGCCGTCCCGTCGTTGTTCTGTCCGACGCGCTGATGCCGAACACCGGGTCCGGCAAGTTCCCGCTGTTCGTGGGCGACTTTAAGGAGTGCATCGACATGTTCCGCAGGGGCGCTTTGGAGATGGCTTCGACGAACGTAGGCGGCACGGCTTTCGTCAACGCGACCACGCTGGTGCGCGGCATAACGAGGCTGGACGCCGTGCAGATCGACGCGTCCGCGGTGTGCGCGATGCAGATCGGCACGGTCGGCAGCTGATGAGCAAAGGCCATGAGGGCGCGGTTTCCCGCGCCCTCGCCTGCATGGGGGTGAGCGTATGGGATTGATGCTGCAGCCTCCGAGGCCGGCAAAAGCTGCGCCTGCGGATGTGAAAAAACCGGTCCGGCCGCCGAGGCCGAAAGAGGAAAGCGAGGTGAAGCCCCGTGGCGGTAGTGACGTTGAAGCAGGCGATGGACAGGCTGCGGATGGACGAAGGCGTGCCCACCGGAGACCTTGAGAGGACGATCGCGGCGGCCGAGGCTTTCGTCGCGGCGGCCATCGGGCGAAAGCTCGATCCGAACAGGCCGCTCGACGTGGAAGCCGTACTGATGCTGGCGACGGCGTGGTATACCGCCCCCGATGGGAGCTCTGAAATGCAGGGCGCGGCGATCCGTGCGTTCACGGCTGTAATAAAGCAGCTGAAGTATGCCGCCCCTGAGGAGGCGACGTGATGGCTGACAAAGTGGTCAACCCGGGCAGTTATAACCGGCGCGTCACGTTCCAGAAGCGCACGGAGATCGTGCGCCCGGGCGGCGACAATCAGATCGTGTGGTACACGGACGACGCGTTCGACGTGTGGGCGAGCGTCGCCCCTATGACGGGGCGCGAATATATATTCGCGGGCGCGATGGCGTCTCCCGACATCATCCGCGTGCGGACGTGGTACAGGGCGGACGTCAACGCGCAGGATTACCGGCTCGTGTACAACGGCAAGGTGTTCAACATCGAGACCGTCATCGACGTGGGCGCGGCGCACCGCGAAATGGAGCTCGTATGCACCGAAGAATCCGGCGCGGCGGCTGCGTCCGAGCGCCCTGCGATGTGAGGGGGCTATGAGGATAACCACGCAGACTCACGGCTACGAGCAGATCGAAAAGATGCTGCGCGATATCCAGTCCGGGCGCGATGCTTATGAGGACGCGGCGCTTATAGCCGGAGCGCAGGTGTTTGAAAAGGCGCTGGCGGCGCTGCCCGCTCCGCGCTCGAAGGGCAAAAGCAGGAACCCGAAGGGGCACATGCTCGACCACGCGAGGCATCTCGCGCCGGCGGTTATGGGCGCGGCAAGAGGCATCGAGGCGGGCATACAGCTGCGGCGCGGCGACGGGTTCGCTTACGCCCCGATCGTCGACCGGAAGAAGCCTTTTTTCATCGAGACGTTCAACGCGACTGCGGACCGGCAGCTTGACGCCATGCAGGCGGAGATCAGAAAGGGGCTTGGTGTTTGAATGGTTGATGTCAGGACGGCTGCGGCCGAATATCTGAAAAACGACGCGGCGGTGTCCAGTATCGTAGGCGACGCGGTTTACCTTATAACCGCGACCGACGTTAACAGGTATCCGAGGATCGTACTGCGCGAGGTGGCCAACGCCGCGGCGCCCCGCTTTGACGGCAAGGGGCATGAAGGCATGGTGGACCTTCGCGTGTGGTTCTGGACGAAGACTTACGACCACTTTTTCGCGCTCGGCGAGGCTATCGACGAGGCAATGACCGGCGACAAGTGGGCGCGGGTCAGCGTTACGGAAGACAATTACCTCGAAGAACACTCGGTTTTCGAGAAGTCCTTCGTATACCGGAAGAAATTCTTCCGGCCAAATAAAATTTAAGTGAGGTGTGAATTATGGCACAGGTAGTACAACCGGGAACGAGCCTGCGCGATTTTGTGATGTCGAAAATCACGGTCGATCCGGTGACCGGACGCCCGGCGTACGGCGAGCCGGAGCGTATCCCTTACGCCCGGACGCTCGGGTACGACGAAGGCGTAAAGACCGCCACGCAATGGGGCGACGGCAAGCCCGTGTTCATCAAGAGGAAGCGCGGCGACGTGGAAATCAATCTCGAAGTCGCGGGCCTTTCGATGGAACAGGAAGCCAGCATGTTCGGAGCGGCGAAAGACCCGGTAACGGGCGTCGTTACCGAAAACGTGAACGACACGCCCCCGTGGTACGCGCTCGGGTGGATCGAGGAGCTCGCCGACGACCATATACGCGGCTACTGGTGTCTGTGGGGCGAGTTCGAGCCTGCGGGCGAAGAATACGAGACCTATCAGGGCGAGATATCTTTCAAGGCGCGCAAGGTCAAGTTCAAGGGTATCCCCCGTCCCATCGACGGAGCTCTGCGGCTGAAAGCCGACGAGAACGAGCTGCCGAGCGGCGCGTCGCTCGAAAACTTTTTTACGGCGGCGACGCTGAACGGCTCGCTGCCGGCGGAGGGATGACGTATGCCGGTCAGCAGCGCTGATTTAAAAATGAAGCCCGTTCCTATCGAACTTGACAAACCCCGCAACATACTGTACACGCTCTACGGATTGAGCGAGCTTCAGGAGGCGGTCGGCTCTTTTGACGCGCTGATGGAGCGGCTTCAGGGGAAAGAGCCGCGGTTCAAAGACGCGTGCTTCCTGATTTGGGCGGGGCTGATCCATGAGGACGACACGCTGACGCCGAAACAGGTGGGCAACATGGTGGGGCTGGGCGAGATGCGCGAGGTGCTTAAAAAGGCGATGGACGCTTTTATGGCGGCGATGCCCGACGCGTCCCAAAGCCCTACCGAAGCCGCACCGGCGCAGGGATGAGCGGCGGCGGGATACAGGACGACGACATCGCCGTCCTGTATTTCTACGCGACGCAGGTTCTGCGGGTGCGGCTCGACGAGGCGTGGCGGCTCACGCCCCGGTTTATTTCTTCGATGGCGAGGCTGCGGAATAACCACATGCCGGGAGAGGGATGAAAATGGCGAGATCCGAAACGCTGAGCGTGCGCATGCTGCTTGACGAGGGCGGTTTCAGCGCGACGCTCAGCGAGATAACAAAACGGCTGAAAGAAAACAAACTCGAATATGGGCTTGCTTCGTCGGCGGCGAGGGCTTACGGTTCGTCGGCCGACGAACTGAAAGCGAAAGCCGAATATTTGTCCGCGAACATAGCGGAGCAGAAGCGCAAGGTGGACACGCTGAGGGAGGCTTTTGAAAAGGCCAAGCAGGAAAAAGGCGAGGATTCCGCCGTGACGCAGAAGCTCGCGGAGGACGTGAAGAAAGCGCAGACCGTTCTGAACGACATGACGGCGGAGCTGCGGCATACCAACGAAGCCCTTGACGACAACGCTAAGAAGGCGAAAGAAAGCGGCGACGCAGCTGAGAAATCGCGCGAGGGATGGGACAAGTTCGCGTCGGGGCTGCAAACGGCTGCAAAAGCGGCCGGCGCGGCGCTCGCGGCCGTCGGAGCGGCGGCGGGGGCGGCGGCGACCGGCATGTTCAAAATAATAAGCGGCGCCGCGGAAGCGGCGGACGGGCTTCTCACGATGTCCCAGCAGACGCATATTTCGGTGCAGCAGCTGCAGAAGCTCAAGTACGCCGAGGAGCTTGTCGACGTCCCTCTCGAGACGATGACGGCGAGCATGGCGAAGCTCGTCCGCTCGATGAGCAGCGCGGAGCAGGGCAACAAACAAACTGCGTCGGCGTTCAAGCAGCTCGGCGTGTCGGTCGAGGACGCCAACGGGAACCTCAGGGACAACGAAGAGGTTTTCTACGACCTTATCGACGCGCTGGGCAAGGTGCAGAACGAAACCGAGCGGGACGCTCTTTCCATGGCCATATTCGGCAAAAGCGCGCAGGACTTAAACCCGCTCATCGAGCAGGGGAGCGCGAAGCTCCGCGAGCTTGGTGACGAAGCCGTTCGTACCGGATACGTGATGGGCGACGACGCCGTGGAGAAGCTCGGGCAGTTCGACGACACGATGCAGCGCATAAAGAACCAGCTGACCGGAGTCAAGCAGGCGCTCGGCGTCGCTTTCCTGCCGTTCGCGCAGACTATCGCAGACAAGGTGCTCCCGTACATCAAGCAGTTTGCGGATGTGATCGCCTCGTCCAACGGCGACATCGCGAAGTTTGCCGACGGGGTGTCGGGCATGCTTGTGCAGGGTTTGAACGACCTCGTAAAAGCCCTTCCGGGCGTGATAAAAGGGGTCACGTCCGTATTTTCGTCGCTTCTGCAGGATATAAACAAGATCATGCCGCAAATATTGCCGGTCATCATACAGGCGGTGATGGACATCGCGAAATGCATCATCGACAACCTGCCGATGCTCGCCGACGCGGGCATAAAAATCATTTTGGCGCTGATACAGGGAGTGGCGGCGGCGTATCCGGAGCTGATACCGGCGGCTGTCAATGCGGTACTGCAGATAGTGCAGGCGCTGTTAGCGAACCTCCCGCTTCTCATCGATGCGGGGCTGAAAGCGATCCTCGCGTATATACAGGGGCTGATGGCGGCTATCCCGCAGATCGTCGCCGCGCTGCCGAACATAATACAGGCGCTCATCGGCGGACTGATGGCGGCTATCCCGCTGGTACTGCAGAGTGCTGCGCAGATCATACAGGCGCTGATCAACGGGCTTATGGCTTGCATACCTGTGTTGATAGATTCGATACCGGTTATCATAACGGCTATTATACAAGGCCTGATCAGCGGGCTGCCTAACATAATTGCGAGCGCGCTTTCGATCATAGACGCGCTTATAACCGGGATAATACAGGCGCTGCCGGTGCTTATACAGGCGATACCCGATATAATCCTTGCAATCATACAGGGGTTGATTGATAACTTGCCGACGCTGATCGCAGCGGCGCCTAAGATCATCATCGCGCTTATCAACGGTATTGGGCAAAATTTGTGGCGGCTCATCGAGAATGCGCCGAAGATCATATTAGCGATCATAGAAGGTATCGGGACGGCGCTATGGAAGCTCGTTAAAAAAGGTGAAGAGCTTATCGGATCAATCTGGTCCGGTATCAAAGGCGCATGGGAGGACGTCAGGAAGTGGTTCGCGGACACGATCGACGGGCTTGGGAAATGGTTCTCGGGGCTGTGGAGCGGCTTCGTGAAATGGGGCAAAAACATAATCGACGGCATACTGTCGGGCCTCAAGGACGCATGGAACGCGGTGAAGAAATGGTTTGAGGACGCGTGGAAATGGATTTCGGACGGATGGAATAAATTCTGGGGCATACATTCGCCTTCGCGGCGGATGATGAACGTCGGCAGGAATATCGCGCTCGGGCTGGGCGAAGGTTTCGGCGAAGCCATGAAAAGCGTGCGCGGCCTGATGGGCAGGGAAATGGACCGAGTGGGCAGCCTGCTTGACATAGGGGGCGGCGCCTTAGCGGCGGATGCGGCGGCGCCCGCCGCCCGGGCCGGCATGGCGTACAACCAGACGCTAAACATCACCATCAACGGGCAGGCCTCGCCGATCGAGATCGCGCGGCAAATCGAGCTGCAAAGCCGGCTGCTGGCGCTTCAGTTTTAGGGGGTGTGAGATTGAGAAAGCTCATTTTCGTGAATGCGCTCGGCAAGAGCGTCGCTTTCAACGACTACGGGCTGTTCATCGCCACCTCGATAACGGGGCTCGGCGATATACCGGTTGCAAACGAAACGCAGAAAGCGCCCGGACAGGATGGCGCGACGTGGCTCGACGCCGTATTCGACACCCGCATGATAACCGTAGAAGGCGTTATCAATACGAAGGGCGGCGAGGATGCGATATATGCGGCCCGCGCCGCGCTGGCATCGATACTGAATCCGAAAAACGGCTGCGGGACGCTGACGTATTACGGCGGCGGCAAGGTGGTGCGGATGATCAGAAAGGCTTTGCCGTACCTGCCGTCTTTCCCGCAGCGCGAGGACAACGCTCAAGGTTTTCTGGTGCGGTTCGAAGGCATAGACCCGTACTGGTACGAGACCAGCTATACAAAACTTGATCTCGGCGGATGGACGGGAGGCCTCGAATTCCCCTCCGAGGGCGGAGCGGAGACGGGGATAGAGTTCCCGGTCGTCGGCGGCGTCGAAACGGGCATCGAGTTTGAAGTCCAGGCATCCAACGCGCAGATATACCTGCACAACGTCGGCGACGAGGACACGCCTGTCGAAATATGGATGCGGGGCGCCATGGCGCAGGCTATCGTGACGAACGAGACCACGGGAGAGTGCATCCGGGTGAACCGCGCGATCGCGGCAAACGAGGAGCTTTATATCTGCACCGAGAAAGGAAACAAAAAGGTTCTGCTTACAAACCTCGACACGGGCGAAGTGATGAACGCCTTCGGGTATCTCGACCGCACTTCGGTATTCTGGCAGCTGGTGCCCGGCGCCAATCTGGTGAGCTACGACCCGGCGGGGAGCGGGCTCGGCACCAAGGTTACCGTGCAGTTCCGCTGCCGCTATGTGGGGGTGTAGGGCATGATGAAGCCTTTGCGAGTCACCGGCGGCACGGACTTCGAGCTTCTGGGCGAGATCGACGAATACACGTCGCTTCGATGGACACGGCGATGGCAGAAGCCCGGAGAGGCGGAGCTGACGCTGAATTACAACATGCCGTATGCGGACCTTCTCGTGCGGGGCAACATCCTCGAATACGGAGACCTCACGGCCATCATAGACAACATCGAGTTAAAGCAGGACGCCGGGGGCAGAGGCAAGGAAACGCTGACCGTCCGGGCGAGATCGACCGCGTGCATAATCGGGCGGCGCATCACGAAGCCGCCCGTGGGCGAGGCGAACGACACGGCGTCCGGAGCGGCCGAGACTGTGATGAAGGCGTTTGTAAGCCATAGCTTCGAAGGCGTCGCGGGGTTCGCCGTCGCGCCCGACCGCCAGCGCGGCGTGCAGACCGCGTGGGAGACCCGCTACGATCCGCTGGATGCCCTGCTGGAGCAGATAAGCATTGTAACCGGACTCGGGTGGGACGTCCGGATGGACGCGGAAGCGGGGCTGTTCGTCTTTGAGGTGCTCGAGGGCGTGTCCCGCGTGGAAGGCTCCGGCTCGCCGGTGATATTCTCGCCGGACTACGACAACCTGAAAGTGGTCGGTTATGCGGAAAGCGACCGGGATTATCGGAACGTCGCCTTCGTAGGCGGTCAGGGCGAGGGCGCGGAGCGTACCATCGTTACCGTCGCCGCCGGAGACCCGGCAGGGCTTGAATGGCGCGAGATATTCGTCGACGCGCGGGACATATCGGCGGTGGGAGACCTGACGCGGCGCGGCCAGCAGGCGCTCGCGCAGTATCCTCTCCGCCGCACGATGAGCGCGGAGATACTCACAAAGAGCACGACCGAGTACAGGAAAGACTGGGATCTGGGCGACG
>Ga0078972_1013022_pt1 | contig 13968 bp, 14 predicted proteins | sample YelNatPaOPGAMG01_FD_67568 | JGI IMG/M metagenome (GOLD analysis project Ga0078972, IMG submission 67568) | Hot spring thermophilic microbial communities from Obsidian Pool, Yellowstone National Park, USA - OP-RAMG-01 (SPADES assembly) (version 2) | ecosystem: Environmental > Aquatic > Thermal...
CTGACCTTCATCCTGCCGTCGGCCCTGGTAAGATTCTCGGTGTTGAGTCCGATTGAACCGCACGTCCCACCCCTTGTGTGCCCCCCCGCCAATTCCCTTAAGTTTGGTGTAGGGGGAAGCACACCCTCTAGCCAATTCTGGCTTCACCCCAAATTCACCCTTGCGGGCGTACTCCCCAGGCGGCCCGCTTAACACTTACGCTCCGCCACCGCACGCTCCCGAAGAGCGTGCGACAGCAAGCGGGCATCGTTTACGGCTAGGACTTTCCCGCATGAGTTAGAGAAAATCCTAGCCATATGGGAGCAAATCACGTGTCAGAGGATTAGATACTCCTCATCTTTAGAATCGGAAGATACCCTAACTCATGTACCGGGGTATCTAATCCCGATTGCTCCCCTAGCTTTCGCCCTTGGTGCTCTCAGACGTCAAAAAATAAACAAAACTTTCATTTCTATTATTTCGAACTCTATTTACAATACCCTCCTTAAACAATGAAAGTAAGATTTCGTTTACTCTCCTTTTTGACAATCCAATTCTTTCGCTTATTTGTTTACTTGTGTTAACATTCTGCCTGATTAATTCGATCGTCCGACGTCTGAGAGTCTCACCGTCGGACCCTTTGGATGGCGGAAGATTTCATAATTTTTTATGATGACGAAATTTTTCCAATACTTTTGGTTTTCATATCTTACGTGAAAAAGCTTCATTTTCACTTCTTTGTGTAATTCTCAAATCTTCCGCCATGTTCCAGGCAGCCGCCTTCGCCACTCGCCCAGCAGGAGTCGTTAAAAAGATCTTCACATTAATTAATCAGCAAAGTGCGTCATTCAACTCCTGCTGACTGGTGGTCCGCATGGGATTAACGGATTTAACCCCTTAGGGTGGATAGTGCAGTCTAAACACTAAAATAGAATGTACTTTAGACTACGATCTAAATCTTAATTCTAAAAATCATTTCATTGCATACAAGCTCAAAGGTACGCACACTACACTATCCATTACCCCATGCGTACCGCTGCCCTCTCCCGGTCCCGAGCCTGGTAGTATCCCAGGCAAGCCCTGCAGTTTGCTGCAGGATTTCACCTGGGACACACCAAGCCGGCTACGGGCGCTTTGCTCTCCATGAGGCTACGAAGAAAATTAATCAACTCAATCTTAGTGTAGAAATCTTTAAAGTTCAATCCAAAACTATTTATCAAAACTTCTAAAACTTTATTTTTATCGAAACCTTTCCAAAGACCATTCAATACTTTACAACCATCTATAAAGCCAACTTTCTCAAAAAACTTTTTTAAGTTGTCTTTTCCTTCTATGATAATTCTATCTTTCCCTTCTTTTGCGACTATTCCTATCTTTAGAAAGCAACTTATTATATCTTTACGTAGTTGTGGATGGACACATCCTATGATAACTCTTCTTGTTAATGCCAAAGAATTATTAACTATTGTAGGAGATAGTTTTACTTGTCCATCTCCGGAACATAAAGCTCTTAACATTTCACAGATATGTTCCTCTTTTTCTAGAATATTGCTAGGTATTTTTATGACATGGAATGGGGTTCTATTTAATATGATGTGTTCTTTCTCTTTTGAAGATTCTATATTTTTTCCTTTTAATATGGGGCAGATTGGATGATGAGTACAGGCTCTTGTTCTAAAACTATTTGCTTCATTTAAGAGACTTCTAGCTATTTTACTATTCTCTATTATTGTCTCCTTCACTCCATTTTTGTGTGTTCTAGTTCTAATCTTTGGCTGAATTTCTAATTCACTAGCCAACTGTCTTATTTTCTCTAAGAATATTTGATGAAGTATCTCTTGTTTATTAGAGAAAGAAACCTTACCTCTATTTCTTTCTCTTAGAGTCACACTACCATTTGAGATTAATAACCCAAATAGTATTGGATCCATTTCTATCACTCTAATATACTCTGCTGTTGTTAATAGCCTCATGGATTTAAGCCCAATTCGACCTTGTCTAGCTTTAGCTAGACAAGTTAATCGTGACCACCACTTGGGGCGCGGGTATTACCGCGGTGGCTGGCACCCGTCTTCCCCACCCCTTCCTCGCCCTCCCGTTTTCAGAGGGCAACAGCCCCAGCAGAGCTGGGGCACTCCGGGTCCCCTCGTCGGGCGTGAGCCCATTGCGAAGGTAGCGCGCGGATAGGGTTAAGATAAAATCGAAATTCAAGAGAGATTTTGAAGCAAGAGAAGTATTTGGATGCTTTTGAAGTAACTCAGACTCAACTCTATCCGTTTCGCGCCTGCTGCGTCCCGTAGGACCTGGGCTCATGTTTCAGAGTCCATCTCCGGGCTCCCACTCTCATGGCCCGTAGGCGTTATCGGCTTGTCGGGCCATTACCCCGACAACAACCTGATACCCCGCAGTCCCATCCTTGGGCGGCTACGAACACCCTTTGAGGATAGGGGCTTTCCAGCACCCTATCCCTATGGGGTATTAGCCCCAGTTTCCCGGGATTATCCCCCTTCCCGAGGGTAGGTTGACTGCGTATTACGGAGCAGGTCGCCGAGGGCTTTCCCCTCACGACTCGCATGGCTTAGCCGGACCCGGATAGCAGTGGTCTCTGGCGGGATCAGCCAGAATTGGCGGGCCCACCTCTAAGGTATCATTAATCAACCTTACCTTGAGCTCTTAGCTCAAGGAGAAATTTTCGCTCGTCTAGACAGATTTTTCATTGCAAGCAAAAGCTCGCTCTAAATCTAACACCGACGAGCTATTTATATTTAAGCTAAAGGGTATTTAAAGTTTTTCCTTCACATTGATAAAGATTTTCTATGATAGTTATTGGCATTGATTTGGCTGGAAGTGAGAAGAGAAATACAGGAATTTGCATTTTAAACGAAAATTTAGAGACAAAGTATTTTGTTGTTCATAAAGATGAGGAAATTCTAGATTTAATTGAAAAATTTACACCAGATTTAATAGCAATAGATGCTCCTTTGAGTTTGCCGAAAGGAAGAAAAAGTTTGGATAGAAGAGAAAAAATTCATTTTAGAGAGTGCGACAAAAAACTTTTTGAGTTGGGAATAAAATTTTTTCCAATAACTTTAGGGCCTATGAGAATGCTTACAAAAAGAGGAATTAAATTGAGGAGAATTTTGGAGAAAAAAGGTTACAAGGTTATTGAAGTTTATCCTGGAGCAACTCAAGACATTTTAAAAATTGCTAGAAAAAATGTTAGTTTGAAAAAGTTGAGAGAAGGTTTGGAGAAGCTTGGAATTAAAATTAAAATTGAAAGAAGAGAATTGACTCATGATGAGTTGGATGCTATTACTGCAGCTTACACTGGCTACCTACATTTGAAAGGAATGAGCGTAAGCTTAGGAAACGAGGATGAAGGAACAATAGTAATTCCGCATCCTAAGCTATTTAAATGAATAAAATGAGTGAGTTTTTAATATAAGCTAAATCTTTTGTGGAAGTTTTAGATTTTGCAAAGTGTCCCACGTGGGGCACCTATAAAAAATAAAAACAACAATTTAACTATTCTTATGAGTTTGAGTGAAACACTAGTGAGTCTTCTTGCTATTCAACCATGGGAGAAGGTTTTAGTTTTGACTGACTTTAAAAAAGAAAAGATTGGAAGGAAAATTTTTGAAGAATTAAAAAACGAGGCAAATGTGAAGCTTTTCATAATGAAAACGAGAAGCAGAGATGGAGAAGAACCAACCAAAAGAGCAAGAGAGTTAATGCTAGAAGCCGATGTAATTTTTGCCGTAACACTTTACTCAATAACCCATACGAAAACTACAAGAGAATGTGTTGAAAAAGGAAAGAGAATCGCAAGCATGCCAAATTTAAGCGAGTTTAGCATTAAGGAAGGCGGGTTAACAGCAGATTACGAGCAAGTAAGAGAAATAACAGAAAGAATTTTCAATCTAGTCAAAAATTCAAAGAAAATTAGAGTAATTGCAAAAAATGGAACGAATGTTGAATTTTCAGTTGAAGGTAGAGAATGGTATAAGGATGACGGGTGGTTGAATAAAAAAGGAAGCTTAGGAAATTTACCTGCTGGTGAAGTTTTTATTGCACCAATAGAAGAAAGTGTTAGTGGAAAAATCGTTTTTGATAGCTTTCCTTTAAGCAAATCGAAACTTATTTTAGAAGTTAAGAATGGCAAAGCATATGAAGTTAGAAACGATGTAGAAAAAGTTGAAAAAATCTTTTCGCAACTCGGAGAAAAAGCAAGACAAATTGCTGAGTTTGGAATTGGCACGAATCCTAAAGCTAAAATTATTGGAAATCTTCTTGAAGATGAAAAGGTTTTTGGAACTTGTCATTTTGCTTTGGGTAACAATATTAACTTTGGTGGAATTAACGATGTCCCATTTCATGCAGATGGAATTATTGAAAGACCAACAATAATAGCAGATGAAAAGATAATAATGAAAGATGGAAGATTAATACGTTAAAATTTAGTTTCTTTTACCATTAGAAATTTTTCGAACTTTATTGAGTTTCTATTCAAGAAAGTAGAAGAAAGAAGAAGACATTAAGAAGAAAGATTATACAAAAATATTTGAAAATAGCAAAAAACATTTTTTTGTTGTTCTTGAATATTACTAAAGAATTCCCTATTATGTTGCTACTTGTTAAAATCAACAGCAAAACTCTAGCATTTCTTAAATCAAAAGTTGAAAATATCGTTGCTAATGAACTAACGTCAACTAAACCAATAATGACTGCAAGAATTTGAGATGCAAAAAAACCAAAATACTTGCTTATAATGCTTGCAAATAAAAACAAAGCTGAAAATAAAGGAATGTAAAAAGAGACAAACTTAAAAGAAATTGGCGAAGTAAGATTAATATTGATTTGTGTCGTTTTATTTTTTCTTGAAAGAAGATAAGAAATTGAAAATCCAGAAATTGCAGTAAACAATAAGAATATGTTCGGAGTCGTTAAACCAGGATTAATTATTAAAGACAAAATATAAGCTCTTAAAAGCATAGAAGAAACTGAAGCGAGAAAAGGATAGGCAATGAATTTTTTCAAATTAGATGAAAAGAAATTTGACATGTAAATAGAATTTATTAGTCCACCAAGAACGCTACTCCATAAAACACCTTTTGTTTTCAAAACTCTAAAGATTGAATAAACAAAGAAACTTAAACCAAATATTGCAACTATAGCTTTCCAAATGAATTTTAGCTTGAGTATTCCGAAAGGATCAATAGGATAATCTGGCAAAATTGGATAAATCACAAACGCAACTAAACCAAAAATTATAAAATCCTCAATTTCCTTAGTAGTAACTTTGTGCGCAAATTCATGCAAACTTTCTTTCAAAACAAGAATTAATGTCAGTAGAAAAGCTAAAGCCAATGAAATTATGTATGGATAGCTTTCATAGTATAAGATCACGCCGATTAAAAATGTTAGGAAAAATGCTATTTCTGTTGTTATTCCTTTTCCTCTTTTGTAGATAACCTTTCTGTAAAAATTTAAAGCTGCAAGAATTCCGACGAATAAAAAGGAAAGTATTAGCAACGAGTTTAATAGAATGGAAGACAAATAGCTTGAAATAAGACCAAACAAGCAAACTAACATAAAAGTTCTGAAGCCGGCGAAGCTTTCTTTCATTCTTCTCTCTCTTTCCATTCCAATCAATGCTCCTAAAGCCAAAGAAATTAAAATTTTTACCAACAACTCTTCCATTTTTCTTAATTGAAAATAGAATAATAAATAGTTATGGAGCTTGAAGAATTGACAAAAAAGGAAATCGAAAAAATGGAAAATGTTTTAAAAGAAGTTAAAATAAAAGATGCAAAAGCTTTAGAAGTTTATAATCTTGCTTTAAGCTATTTTACTGACGCTAAACATTTTTTAGATAAAAAGGATTTTGTAAGAGCTTTCGAAGCAATAGTTATTTGTTGGGCATATTTAGATGCTTGCTTGCATTTTGGTTTTTTGGAAATTTCTGAAGAATTTAAGAAGCACTTTACCATTTGAAGTAAGTTGTAAGAAAGATAAAACTATCTTATGGCAATTAACTTTCTTTCTTGCAACAAAAACCACTAATGAGGAAAATTTTAATAGTTAGCAGTGCAATAGCAATTTTTGGTATATGTTTGCTCTTTTACCTTGCTAAAACTTCAAAGCCAAATTTTGTTCCTTTAAACGAAATAGATTCAACATACGTAGGAAAAACAATTTCTACTAGCGGAAGAATCGTTCTTGCAAATTACAATAAGGGAAATATTTTTCTAATAATTTATGATAAAAACTCTTCTATCGGCGTACCAATTTTTTCTAACGTAGTAAAATATTTAACCATCAACTTGAAAAAAGGTCAAAAAATTGTTGTTAGTGGAATTGTAGACGAATACAAAGGAAAGCTACAGATTGTTCCGAGAAAGGCTAGCGATATAAAAGTGGTGGAATGATTGATTACTTTTTGGCTATTTTTCCCGGAACCTTTATTGGTATTTTAACTGGTTTGCTGCCAGGAATGAGCATTAACAATCTTTTGCCAATTTTTCTAACTTTTACATTTTTTAAACCAGAAATGTTAGCAATTTTTATTGCGAGTGTTGCTGTTTCTCAATTACTTACGAACTTTTTTCCATCTATATTCCTTGGCGCTCCAAGTAGCGAGACTTCAATCTCTGTTTTACCTGGACATAAACTGTTGCTAGAAGGAAGAGGTTATGAAGCTTTAAAACTTTGTCTGAGCGGAGCTATATTTTCTGTCGTTTTCTCTTTGATTTTAATTTTTATTCTCTCTTCATTCTTTAAAGATTTTTACTATACTTTAAGACCTTATGTTTTTTATCTAATTTTTTTCGTTTCTATTTTCATGATTCTTTCAGAGAAACAAAGAAAGAAAATTTTTTTCTCTCTTATAATTTTTCTTCTAGCCGGTTTTATTGGAATAATAGTTTTAAACTCCCCTTTATCGTCTTCGAACATTCTTTTCCCCATGCTTTCCGGATTTTTTGGCTTAAGCACATTAATAATAAGTCTAAAGGAAGAATCTTTCCTACCAAAACAAAAAATAGACGAAAAGTTAAAAATAAAGAAAACCGATTTTGTTAAATCCTCTTTGCTAGGTTCAATTTTTGGTTTGATCGTTGGTTTTCTGCCAGCAGTTGGCGTTAGTCAAGCTGCAGTAATTGCACAAACTTTAGCAAAGCTTGGGGACCCAAGAAATTTTCTAGTGACAATAGGAGCAATAAGCATAGCGAATGAGATTTTCTCTTTGAACAGTTTATATTTAGTTAACAATCCAAGATCCGGAGCATCTGTAGCTATTCAAAAAATTTTACTTGAAATAAGTTTTCAAAATTTTATAACAATAGTAGCTTCAATTCTGATATCCTCTTCTCTAACAACAGTTTTCATTCTATTTTTTGCGAAAAAATTTCACAAACTTCTTCTAAAAGTAAACTACTCAATTCTAAACATTGTAATAATTCTCTTTATCTCTTCTCTCGTTTTTATTTTTACAAGCTTTATTGGTTTATTAGTGTTTTTCACTTGTGGAGCTGTAGGAATTTTAGCAGCAGAAATAAACGTTAGAAGAAGTCATTGTATGGGTTGTTTACTTGTTCCAAGCATGATTTTCTTTTATGGTGCTACTAACAGCGTTTTATCATTTCTATTTAGCTAACTCCAATGGAATTTCTCCTCGATGATACACAACAAGCCTGCTAGGTTTACATTTTCTCTCTAGATATTCTTCTAATTTTTTGAAATTCGAGTTTGGATTGCAACTTGCTGTTCTAACTATCATTGTTCCTTTTCCACCATATTCAGGATAAGTATCCAGCACTATGAATGATTCCTCTACTATATAGATAGCGCTTATTCCCCCTTTGTTGCCTTCCTCTACTTTATGCTGGTAAAAATTTGAACTAACAATATTTACTTGAAGTATGTTTGCTATATTTCTTGCCAACTCATTTGCCTCTTCTTTAGTAGATGGTAGAAATTCTGGATCATAAAGAGCTATTGTCACTTCCCTTTCAAACTTTCTTTTTTTCATTTAATATATTGCTCAAGAAATCTTTAAAAATTTTTTAAGTTATTTCAAAAATTTTTCTTCCAAACTCTTCATATATTCAACGCTTTTCTTAACATCAACAAACCTTTCTTCGACAAATTTTATATCTTCAATGCTAATTTTCTCTCTTTTATTCTCTTTTGCAACTTCATAAGCTGGAGCCAAAAGTTGGATCGCATGTCTTAAGCTAGTCTTCTCTCCAATTTGTGTTAAGTAATCTAAAGCTTCTTTTTCTGTTTTAACTTTCTCTTTTTCTGTTCTTATCTCCAAAATTTTTCTTATTTCTTCTTTTGTATAAGGTTTAGTGTTTATTATCAAAAGTCTGTCTAGCAAATCTAATGGAATTCCATGGGGAGAAACAATATCAGTTCCTCTCACCCTTGTTATCCCTCTGTTTGTTGCAAAAATTAGAATTGGACAAAGCTCTTGTTCCATCGCTCTGTTCAAGAAAGCAAAAGTTTCTATATCAAGCATGCTAACTTCATCTATAAAAACTACTCCTGGCAACAATTCACATTTTCCCTCTTGCACAAGCTCTTTTATATACTCATTAACTTGCTGCCTTATTTCTGGTTCTATTTCCTTGCTTTCCTTTCCTCCAAAGAATAAAGAAAAAATATCACTTCCAGTCTCTCTAGCAAAAGCTAAATCTAAAGAATGTAAGGTAACTGGATAAACAAATTCTTTTTCCTTCAAAACATCTCCAGAAGGAATTGGTAAAGCTTTTTCTTTTGTAATGTCATAACCTTTTTCTTTAACAGCTTCCTCACTTTTTCCAAGTTTAACAATTCTTCCTAGCTCTGGATCTATTTGAACTATATCTCCGCTCTCAATTCCTTGCTGGTAAATTTGAATTGCAAAGCTTTGGTCAACTTTTAAAGTCTTGCTTTGATCTTTTGTCGCAATTTTTATTTTAGCCGCAACCGGAATCTGTTGATAAGGATTGTAAGGATGAGCAGCTTTTTCAACTTCTAATTCTTTAACAACTCCTTCATAAACTTTTCTTATCTCATGAATTCTTGTCCCAATTGCTTTTCTTAGAGTTTGAGCGAGAAATTCTGTCTTTCTTATATCAGTAGAAAAAATTTCGCTAGCTGCTAATTGAACAAAAGGAACATCTTTTCCCAATTCCTTAGCTATCCCATTAGCAATAGCTGTTTTTCCGCTCCCTGGAGGTCCAACGAGCAAGACAGCTCTTCCTCCAAATTTTCCTTGCTTAATTAATCTAACGACTAAACCTGCTGCTTCTCTCGCTTCTACTTGACCAACCATTCCATCAGCTATTGGTTTTGCTTTCAATCCATCTAAACCTAAGCCAGTTATATGGCTATGAGCAGAAATTCTTTCCCATTCTCTGATGCTTTCCGCTGCAATTTCCTTAACTCTGGCCAAAAAATCACCTCTCTATTTCTATTTTTAATACACCATCTTTAAAACTTTTTCTTACAATTTCTCCAGTAATAGGCAAAAGTTTAAAATAAAGTTTGTCTTTTGCTCTCGCTCTAATCTCAATGCTTTGCTCCAACTTTTTAACGTTAATATCTTCTTCTTTTTCAACGTCTGGCAACTTTATTTCTATTATTGTCTTATTTCCCTCTCTCGAAACTTTTGCTTCTGGCTCTTCAGTAGTTTTTGGTGGTTTATACTCAATTTTCTTTTCCTCTTCTTCCTCAACTTCTTCTATTGGAACTTTAACTCCAAGTCTTCTTTTTATTTCTGGTTCAAGCTTTTTGTATTCTCCATAAGTTTTAACTTCAACTTTTGGTTTCATGCCCGTGCCGCTATGAACAGTTATACTAATGCCAGAAAAACCGGGAGAAGGAATTTTTATTCTTGGAATTCTAAAAGTTGGCATTTTGAACATTTCTTCAAATTCTCTTTCCATTTTTTCAACTATTCTATCAAAGTCCTCGAATTCTTCAAAAAACCTTTCTTCAGTTCGGTACTTTTCTTTTAGAGGATAGCCGCAATAGGGACAAAACTCCCAGTCTTCTTTAACTTCTTTTCCGCATCTTGGGCATTTTTTCTTTCTAAACATGTTAAAATGTTAAATCACGAATAAAAAAGCTTTTGTGTAGGGGAATTCCAAATTATAAAAACTTCATAATTGAAAATTTAAACTACGGAAAAAGTAGGAATAGATGATTTGATGGCTTATGTTCCAACTATGCTTAGATGCTAGCGGTCTTGAGAAGGGAGGGGAATTATCTATAGGACATATAATGAAGGGTCTAGCAATCGAGAAAATAGCGATTCCAGATGTTCATGAAGACTCTAATACTATGGCTGCGAACACCATTTACGAACTTTTAGAGTGAAGTAATCTACTACCAAAAGACATAGGAGGGCTTGCGGTGCTGTAGCCTGATGTTTTTTTGAAAGCGAGGGAAAAGAAAGAGAATTTCGACAGAAGACGAGGAGTTGCATAAGTTAGCAAAGAAAAAAGAAGTAGCTCAAGATTCTTTTATATATCCTCGGAAGAGGAAAGAAATAAATGGAAGTATAATTCCTCTAAACAATGAGTTTGCACTTGTTGAAATAGAAAATAATGGATATAGAGTTTATAATTTATAGAGTAGTGAAAAACGAAATTAATTTTTGAACAGAGAAGTTATATATGGGCCGGTAGATCAATGGTAGATCGCCGCCATGGCAAGGCGGAGGCTCCGGGTTCGAATCCCGGCCGGTCCATACACTTAAAGATCTTTGTCTTTACTCAAGTGCTCTTCTATTGGACTTTTAAAATTCTTAAAATCTTTTTACCTTCTTTTGTAAGCACGACTGGAATGCCTTTTCTTTCAGAATTACCACACTCTATCATTCCAAGCTCATACAATTTTTTCACATTCCATCTTACTGTAGAAGAAGAAATTCCATACTTCCTAAAAATCTCTTCTATAAGGCTGGTTACGGTGAAGTAATATCCGTTGTTCTTTATTTCATTCAGAACGAGAATTCGAATTTTAGTTAGAGCTCTAAGCAAAAGTTTTTTTAATGTTCTACGATAAAGAATTGGTGGGACATCACCATAATTCTAATTAAGGATTAAAATTTATAAGCTTGATTAGAGTAGAAATTATAGAAGCGAATGCAATGAAACCCAAAATCGAAAAGTCGAACATACTGAATTCTATACTTTTTGAGTAGATAAATTTTAACCAATTGATTTATAAATTCCAAAAACATCACTTTCTATGGTTTTTTACATTTTTGTTACAGGTGGAGTAATAAGTGGTATTGGCAAGGGAACAGTAGCTGCTTCTATCGGAAGAATACTAAAATCTAAAGGTTTTAGTGTCACTGCTATAAAAATTGATCCTTACTTGAATTTCGACGCTGGCACTTTAAGACCTACTGAACATGGAGAAGTTTTTGTCACTGAAGATGGTGGTGAGATAGACGAAGATTTAGGCCATTATGAAAGATTTATGGACATTAACTTAACTAAAGACCATAATATAACAACTGGTAAAATCTATTTTGCTGTTATTGAAAAAGAGAGAAGAGGAGAATATTTGGGTAAAACTGTAGAAGTTATTCCTCATGTTACTGATGAAATCAAAAATAGGATAAGAGAAATTGCAAAAAAGGAAAGTGCAGATTTTGTTATTGTAGAAATTGGTGGTACTGTAGGAGAATATCAAAATGAAATTTACTACAGAGCTGCAAGAATGATGAAAAATGAAGGAGAGAAAGTCATTTTTATTCATGTTGTTTACTTACCAATCCCAAAACATTTAGGAGAAATGAAAACAAAGCCTGCCCAGCAAAGCGTTGAATTGTTAGGAAGATTAGGAATTCAACCTGATTTTATTGTTGCTAGAAGCGAAAAGGAAATAGATGAAGTAAGAAAGGAGAAACTTGCTGTTTTTTGTAATGTTAAAAAAGAAGAAATAATTTCGGCGCCAGATTTAGAATTTAGCTATGAGTTGCCTTTGCATTTTGAAAAGCAAAATTTTGGCAATAAAATATTAAGAAAACTTGGAGTTGAAGAGAGAAAATCTCATTTAGAAGATTGGGAAGATTTTGTTAGAAAATTAAAATTCTCTAGCAAAGAGGTAAAGATTGCAATCGTTGGAAAATATTTTGATATTGGAGATTTTGAATTAAGCGACTCTTATCTTTCAGTAATAGAAGCAATAAAACATGCTGCAGCCAAGAATGAAGTCAAAGCGGAAATTTCTTGGATAAATTCTAAAGATTTTGAGAAAGATGTGAAAAAACTTGAAATGCTTAAAGAGTTTGATGGAGTTATTGTTCCGGGTGGTTTTGGAGCTAGTGGTATAGAAGGAAAAATCTTAGCTATAAAATTTGTTAGAGAAAACAACATACCTTTCTTAGGATTATGTTACGGTTTTCAGTTGGCTGTTGTAGAGTTTGCAAGAAATGTTTGTAATTTAAAAGATGCTCACACTACTGAAGTAAATCCTAATACACCTTATCCAGTAATTGATTTATTGCCTTGGCAGAAAGAACTATTAAAAGAGAATAAATATGGAGCTACAATGCGTTTAGGTGGACAAGTAGTTAGAATAAAAAAAGGAACACTAGCTTATAAACTTTATCAAAAAGAAGAGGTGATAGAAAGATTTAGGCATAGATATGAAGTGAATCCAGCTTATATTGAAATGCTTGAGAAAAATGGATTTATCTTCTCAGGATTTTCTAAAAAAGAGGAGAATATAATGCAAATTGGAGAGTTATCAAACCATAAATTTTTCATCGGAACTCAATTCCATCCAGAATTTACTTCCAGACCTTTAAAACCAAACCCACTTTTCGATGGCTTTATAAAGACGTGTATTCAAGAATAGACTAAATTATAAAAAGTTTTATTTAAATACACTAAAAAATATTTATGTCAAAAGGTATAAGTCCTTTGGTTGCAACAGTTTTACTAATTGCAATAACTATGACTTTAGCTGGAATAGTAGCTTTCTGGGGTTCAAGTTTTGTTAGAACAAGCTTACCAACAGAAAATCAAACTCAAACTTTGCAAGCTTGTACTGGAGGTAGCATAAAATTAATTTCCTCAAGCTACAATTCAACAAGCAACTTTTTTTCCATGACAATTTACAACGATGGCACTCAAAAGTTAACATTAACAAATATTACGTTTATTTACGCTGATAAAGCAGACGCGAAAGAGATAAATGCAGAAATTTCTCCAGCGCAAGTTTTTGTTAAAGCAATAGACAATGTAACAAATGGTTATAATAGCTTTATGATATCTACAAATTGCCCAAATGTTTACATAAAGTATCCATAGGGTAATTAAAATGAGAAAAGGTATAAGTCCTTTAATCGCTGAAGTATTGCTAATAGGATTTACTGTAACTGTTGCTTCTATAATTATCCTTTGGGTTACCGGTTTTACTAGAACTTCAACAAAAACTATTAGCAGCCAAGCAGAAACCCAGATGGCTTGCACTTATGCAGGAATAGATTTTTATGGAAGCGTGACTTACAATCAAACTTCAGGAACTCTTTTTGGTTATTTAAGAAACACAGGAAACGTTCCTCTCGGTAACATAAGTTTTCAGATTGTATATAATAATGGAACCGTTGATTCCCGATTGTTAAATGTAGATGCAATATTACCATCAAATATTGCATCATTTTACTTCAGCGGCGTTTCTTCCAATCTTAACATGATTTACGTTTCTACAAATTGTACTAATCCACCTGTAACTGCCAAAATTTCAGGGGGCGAAATAAATTTTGTTTCATAGAAAGGTTTGTCTAATGTATAAAAAATTACCCTTATCAATTAGTTTCTAATTTGTGAATATTAATTTAAGGCGTAGAAGTAGCTAAAGCAGGCCGCGACCGGGATTTGAACCCGGGCATAGGGCTCCACAGGCCCCCGCGCTAACCAGGCTACGCTATCGCGGCCATGATAGATTATTTTTCTTTTTTAACCTAAAACTTTTTACATGGAT
>Ga0078972_1005982_pt2 | contig 13967 bp, 11 predicted proteins | sample YelNatPaOPGAMG01_FD_67568 | JGI IMG/M metagenome (GOLD analysis project Ga0078972, IMG submission 67568) | Hot spring thermophilic microbial communities from Obsidian Pool, Yellowstone National Park, USA - OP-RAMG-01 (SPADES assembly) (version 2) | ecosystem: Environmental > Aquatic > Thermal...
CCGACCCAGCGCCGGTCGGACGGTCCAAGCCGGTTGTGGCGGCCAGATATGGGGACAGACACGATGTCCGGTATGCCGATCAGGAACGTTCAACGTCCAACGTTCAACTCTCAACTTTCAAAGGGGTGACCGAAAGGGCGCAGGGTGGGCGAGATATGGGGACAGACACGATGTTTCACAAGATCTTTCTTGATTGTGCAGCCGAGTGGTTGGCTACCGCAGCCATCCCTTAATCAGGAACAGGTAAAGGCACAGCACCATGCCAAGACAAACCCCAAACGCCACCTGCGGCAGCGTGAAAGGCCATGGGTTGTCGGCAAGGTTCATCCCGAACAGGCCGCCAACCACAGCGGGAATCAACCCCAACACGCTCACCACAGCCAGCACGCGCATCACGCGGTTTATCTCAAACGAGACAACGTTCAGATGAAGATCAATCAAGGACAACACGCTCTCGCGCAGATTCACCACCGTTTCGTAAAGGAAATCGGCGCTTTCGGCCAAAAGCCGAAATTGGGCAGCCTCTCCTGCGCCTCCGCTGGGAAGCGTGACGCGTGATTCTGCCAGCGCGCTGAGTATCCCTTTCAACCGCCACAAGTCTGACTGAGCTGTGGCCAGCTCCTTCTTCAGGCGGAAGCATTGCTCAAAGAACGGCGGACGGCTTTCGCGCACCGGCACCTCTTCCAACGCGCGCAATTCGCTTTCGAACCTGCCGACAAGTTCTTCATTGCGGTCCAGCACAGCCCTGACGAACGTGCACGTCATGCGGACGGGAAATGGAAGCGCGGGCAGAGCAATTTTGGACAACGCATTCGCTACCGCTTGCATCAGACCCGTGGGGTGTCGCGAGAGGGTGAAAACCATCTGGTTGGACACCAACAACAGCAGACCGGTTCGTTCGGACGTCGCATTCGCTTGTGGTTCGGGCATCGACACAAAAAAAGATGCAAAACTTTCTGTCGAGTCCAGATGCGGATAGCTGGTGCCAGTCAGATGCGACTCCAGATAGGAGGGCGTGATACCCAAAGCCGATGCAAGGTCTCGAATTTGCTCCGTACTCAGGTTGGACACGTGGTACCATTCTTCGCCGGGCGACCTGGTCCACTGGAGAAACTCCTTCCATGTGGCCGGTTGCAAGGCTGGCGATCTTTCGATTCTCAGCACGGCAACCCGCACTGGTCCGATAGCCTGTGTTTCGGCGCGACGTTTTTCTTCGCGCACTACAACGCCGCTGGCACGCAATCCAAGTGCAACAATACGAATCAGCCTGAGCAGTCGTAGAACCGGCGAAGAGCGCAGCACCGGCGAGATTTGAGGGAACAACGTGGCCAAAGGCAGAATTATCGTCAACAGATCGAGCAAACGCCACGGATTCCTCAAGAAGGCTACCCGGTCAGGCGCAGTCGCCAACGCCAGGCCATACTCGATACCAAATATGCCCACGATGCTCCATTGGGCTGTCGCCAACACGGATTCTGTATGCGTGCTGGTGACGAAAAGCATCGGAATCAGAGTTAAAGCCGCAGCGGCGATGGCAAGGAATCCGAGGGAACCCTCGCTCAAAATCATCTCTGCGATCTTTGCCGCCCAATGGCGCGATTTGAATGGCAGTTCGCTGTGCAGCATGACAATGGGAATTTGTGCCCTTTATGCGACCGCTTTGTGTCGCGGTCGTCTCACTCAGAGCGAGCTAATCTTGCAGAACAATCGCGTTCAGGGGACTTTCCAGTTCGCAACCACTGAGAAACCTTTGCATGTGCCACAGCCTCTGCCCACCCGACAACAGCGTCAAGTCGAAACAGAATGAGGGGACAGACACGATATTTGGCCCGACTCTATTCAGATGGCCGGATTACACCGGAGGGACTTGAACGCATGCCAGAGTTTCATTCAGGGAATAAAGTGGGCATTGAAGTTGCAATTGTGTTCTGCCAGCAATCCCTTTTTTATTGGGGTCTGAATGCTGAATCCGTGGGGGCTCACGGCCGGAGTGTTTCCCGTAGATCAAGCAGATCAGGAAGTGAACCTTGAGAAACAACCCTGCAGTCTGATCTGTTCCAACCAGGAAATCTCACCGGAACAAAGCTCTTGGTGTATTTGGCCGGTGCGCTGGTGAGGTTTCCGCAAGGCGGCTCAAAACAGTGAGCGCTGCCCGGCCGGTTTCAGCCAGTCCCGGATCAAGACGCCGATCGCAAACGCGATTGCGCAGCCCGCTGCCAGAACCGGAATGTCCAAACCACCCCACTCGCGCAACCCCAAGTTGTATTTCAAAAACTCGGGCAGGTGCTTGTATAATGCGTATGCGAACCCGCCCACCAGCAATCCCAACCCTAGCGCGTCGATCAAACCTGCAGCCAGGATTTTTCCGCGACGCAGCGCGCGAAGTCCAGCCTCGTATTCGGCTCTGACCTTGCTTACTCGTTCGAGAGGTAGTTGGGTGGGAGCGGCCCCACCTGTCTCAACGCGGATGCGTTGCCAAAGCCGTTCATTGAAGTCGGCTGAGAGCTGCGGTTTACGAATCTCGCGGGAGAGCGTGTGATCAAGTGACTGCAGATCTGCCAAAGTTTGCCGGCACTGGGCGCACTCGGCGAGATGTGCAATCAGCAAAGGCCGCTTTTCTTCGGGCAGCGATCCTTCCGCATGCTCCAGCAACCAGGGTTCGAATTCTGCGCATCTCATGGTTTCACCAGTTCACCCGGGATTCTTCCATGCGGATCAATTTCAGGAATTCAAGTTTGGCGCGATGGAGGTATGTTTTTACCGTGCCCAAGGGAATACCAAGCATGTCAGCCACAGCGTTGTATGACTTGTCCTCGAGGTAGAAGAGCACGATTACGCGTCGATAGTGCTCCGGCAGCTTGCCAAGAAGAGCTTGCACGTCCAGAGCGTGACCTAATTCGCCCCCCGGCATCTGCGAGCTGACTGTGGAATCGACCTTGTCCTGAATCTCCGGGTCAGACATTGACACGGTCGCTCGGGCTGCGCGCCGCTTCAGTTCGGTAAAGCAAACGTTCCGGCTGATGGCATAAACCCACGTCGAGATTGACGCCGTCCGTCTGTAACCCGGCAGCCCCTTCCAAATCCGCAACAGAATTTCCTGGGTCATATCTTCCGCCGTGTGCTCATTGCGCAGAATGCCAAACGCCAGTGTGAAAATGCGATCGCGATACTCGGCCACCAAAACCTCGAATGCCTCGCGATACCGGCCTTCTGCAAGATGCCGGTGCAGTTGGTCCTCTGCTGATTGCTGTGTATCCCTTGGGATACTGGCAACTGGATCGTTCGCATCCACGGCGATATTTACCTAATGAGACCTGACAAGCCGCGTTACTGTTTCAACTATTTCCATTTATCGAGCATGGCACTTCTGCGTGGTAATTCCAGAAAAAGTCGAAACCTGTTGCGTGAATTCGAAGTCCAAACGTATGTGGCGATCGTAGCTGACCGCCAAACCTGCTGACAAACAACAGTGTACCAGAAAAATGAATATACCGAACATTATCGCCGTGTTGATACCCATCGTCGGCATCGTGATGGGTATTGGACTCGCCATGCTCTCAGTGTATCTTCAATACAGCAAACGAAAGGAGATTTTCGCCCTTTACCACCAGGAACGCATGGCCGCCATAGAAAAAGGCGTTGATTTGCCCCCCCTGCCAGAACAGTTCTTCACAGAAGACTCGAAACGGGTTTCCCCGCGCCACCGACTTCTTGTCGGACTGGTCTGGCTGTTTGTCGGCCTTGGTTTTTCTGGCGCGTTCGTGGGTGCCGGAAACAGCGATGTCGCATGGTACGGACTGATCCCAATTGGCATCGGTCTCGCAAACCTCATCTATTACTTCCTCGTCGGCAAAAAAGAGGCCGAAATGATCGAGAACGAGATGCGAGCGCGCCTGACGCAAAACCAAACCAACAGGTCTGTCTGAGGGACGGAACAACTCGAATATTTTTCAGCGCGGCGCAGGCGCAACCGAATGACCCGGCGAGCTAAAGGCGTTAATTGCAAGATCGGCGATGTGCCTTGCCACGCTGCTCGGGGTGAGAACAGTTCCGTTGCTGACACGCGCAAGCGGTTCGCAAAAACATCGGGCGCCGCGCGATTCGCACGGCGCCCGGGTGCAATCCGGAACCCAATTTCCCAGGAAAAAGATGCCTATCTTGTTACCGTAATGCTCACAGGTTTGCTAAGCGCCCGTGCTCCGAATTCATCAGTAGCGCTTGCGTAGATGAGGTACATGCCCCGGGGCACGTTCTCCCATTTGCAAGTGAACTTCGAATCCTGAGATTCCTTCACTGTGGCAATCGCTCTGCCGTTCGCATAAAAAGTCACGTGATCGATGGCGTTATCGTCAGGATCGGTAACCTCGGCCACCAGTTCAATCGCAGAGCCCGCTTTGAATGTGTCACGGGTTTTCGGCGAAGTAATCACAACCACCGGCGGTCGGTTCACAGCTTTGAACACGAATGTCGCTGTGGCGCTCAACCCGAACTGGTCTGTTACGCGCACTCTGATCTTGTGCACTCCCTCTCGAACATTTACCAAGGTCGCCTCATAAGGACCTTCCGTAAACTCTTTCAGCAACTTGTTGTCGGCGTAAAACTCCACCTTCGCAATCGCACCTGAGCCCGCGGTCACTTCCGCGGCGACTTTAACGTCTGATCCTGCGGGTACAGATGTTTCCGTCGGGCTGGTTATTTTGACGCTTGGGAAGGTGGCTTTGACAACGATCTTGACCGCGCTCGAGAGTGTCGATTTTCCGAATTGATCCACGGCCCGGGCGAAAAGATCGTAGGTGCCGGGACGCGGGTTCACCCAATCGAACTCGAAAGGCGCTTCTGTGTCAGCTCCAATGCAATGGTCGTCCGCGTAAAAACTGACTTTCGCCACGGTATCGTCGGTGTCTGTTGCTTCAGCGACCAATTTGACCGTGGCAGGCAGTTCGAACACCTGAACACCGTCGGCGCCAACAGTGCCGCCTGACACAGTCAGTGATACTTTGGGAGCGTTGTCATTGTAAACGTCGTCAATCAGCCGAACCGTGGCTTTCGCATGACGTCCAATCACGTAATTGTCATTGGCCTCGATCGACAGAACCACGGTCTTGTTTCCGCGATTGGCCGGATTGACCTTTGGTGCGATGACAATGTCGGTCGCGGCAAAACCAGCCGGGATTTCAACAGCGCCGGTCAGTGGATTCCCGCCCGCTCCGACATAGTCATCGCCGTTTTTTGCGGTACCGGCAATCGTGTACTTCAGTTCCAGCGCTGCATCAAAAGGCCCAGTACGAACCACAGTGAAAGCCGCCGTGCTCGCGTCAGTAAGACCTGTCGGGTCCGTCGCCAGTATTTCGACGATCGGCTTAACGACCGGCTCCGGGATTGGCGGCGTCGGTGGAGTACCTCCCTCGTCTGCAACAGTGCACCACCCAAAACTCAACAAACTCGCCAGCAAAACAACCCTGTTCGCCTTTGACATACTCAATCCCTCCAACATTTGTTTCGTGAACAAACACATTCATTTGCGCACCTGCCATCTCAGGTGTTCAGCACGCTTGCCAAGCAAGCGGCCAAACTCAACCTCCACATTTCGTTCCCTTGCCCGGGGAATCGGAGGCAAGTGCATACGACACTACACTGTATTATGGACAGCACGGCCCATGCCGTTCCTCCAATCTTGTCCTGTTGACTCGGCACGGCAAGGCCGTGTGGCTGCGCTCGCCGCGCAACTGCTTGTTAGCCAGAAATTAACAGTGATTGTGGCATTCGGGCTGACATCCTTTTGCCTTCGAAGCTTTATGCAATGGCCTGCTTTGGGTCTGCAGCGAATTGGGGACTTTTCCCCACCTTGCGCCGCTATACGCAGTAGTGGCGGCAAAGCGCCGAGCTTGCAACGGATGCCTTTATCTCGCCTTGATCATTTGGTTGCGGCTGCGCCGCGCTGAGCTCCTTGCTGAACAGGCAAGGGGTTGCCATTCAGCGCGCCATTGCGGCAAACGCTTCGCGCATCCGCGCAAGCCACTCGGGCACGGCTTTCATGGGGTCCTCGGCGGCTTCGTACTCGAGGGCCACATAACCCTGATAGTTGGCTTCGGAGAGAATCTTTATGACCCGCATGAGGTCGGTTTGTTCCTTGCCTTTTCCGCGGCGATTGATCTCGACCTTGAGCTGGACATTGACAGCATACGGGGCCAGTCGTGCCATGTCATCATAAGGATCGGCTTCGCCGTAGAAATTGCCCGTGTCGAGGTTCACGCCCACCCATGGACTTGAGACCGCGCGGATTATGTCCAAAAGGTCCGAAACCTCAGAGACGATGCCGCCGTGATTTTCCAGTCCAAGCCAGACACCCTTGGTTGCAGCGTATTCACCGCAGATTTCCAATGCGCTGATGCATTGGCGTTTGGCTGTGGCGCGGTCTATGCCGCCGCGTGGGTTCCCGGCAAACACCCTGATATGCGGCGCGCCAAGAAAAGCAGCGTTGTCAATCCAACGCTTTGTTTCACTGATTTCTCGATCCAGATCTGGCCCGTCCGGTTGCGCAAAATTGTTGCCAACGGCGGTCCCGCTGATGGCCAGACCGCGCAGAAACGCGCGCCGTTTCAACTCGACAAGGTAATCGGTTCCAAAGTTCTTCTCGAAATAATAACTGGTCAGTTCCGTTCCATGGCAGCCGTGATCGGCACAAAAGTCGATGAAATCGAACAGAGTCATCCGCTTGGCCACGTCCGTGCTGGTCAGTCGATCGCGAAATGAATATGCCGCAAGGCTCAAAAGCAAACGAGGCTTGCCCTTTCGCGAAATCGGATCGCGTGCGAGCGCTTGTGCGCCAAATGGTCCAAGCGCTCCCACAGCGGCGCTCGCACCGATCAGATTGCGGACGAACTGACGTCGGGTGACAAAGGCTGACGTTTGGCCCTGTTCTGAGGTGTGATTTTCAAGTTCGGCATTCATATCGACATAATTCACCACGTCTGCCGCCGGCGCTGGTTTGCCCGCAACCGGGGGCTCGTTCCTCCGGAAAACGCCTCGGACAGAACTGCTATTTCTTCGGCGCCGTAACCATCGGGAAATCGTCGGTCCGGAATGGTGACGCAGGCAACCCGTCTTTGCTCCAGAGATTCACAACGGGATAATCAGCCCAGCCGTACCGCACAGCCACAGGATTTGGCACCTCCGGACTGCTTACGACTACTTTGTCAGGCCCCACTATCTCCGCTTTTGCCCAGACGAATTTGCGGTCTGGACCTGCGATTGCGAACCCGGTCAACTCCCCGCCGCGCGCCTCAAGGCCGCTGCCGACTCTCTTGAATTTGACGACGGCTTTGCCGCCCTGGAATTGGACGGAATCGTAAGCGGGGCTTAGTCCGTTGATCCGTTCTCGGTACGCGATGACGCGCGCTGCCAGCGCAAGCCGCTCGCCGACGGGCACCTTCTTGGTCGGGTGTATGTCGTCCTTGTCACCGACGTCTGTGATTACCGCAAGGCCAACCTTTGGCAGTGTTTCGGCCACGATACACTGCGCTTCACGCAGCTCCGCCCAATCACTCTCGGTTGGCGCAGCGGTGATTTCGCTGATTGGTCGCTTGCGGTTCTTGTCCCAAGGCGCCAACTGGACCGCAAGAAAAGTGAAATCGCCCTGGCCCCAGTCACGCCTCCAGTTGCGAATCATGTCGGCAAACAAACGTCGATATTGAAACGCGCGCCCGGCGTTGGATTCGCCCTGGTACCAGATTGCACCGCGTATCGCGTACGGGATCAGAGGCGCTATCATGCCGTTGTACAACTCGGTTGGACGCCATGGCTCCCATGGACGGCCTTTTTCGAATTTTTTGCCTGCAGCTTCGGCCTCGGCTTTCTCTTTCTGCCACTGAGCCAGAGCTTTCTCGTAGTTGCGGCGGGTGACCTCATATGATCCGAGAATGTCACGTTTCCATTCCGGGTCATTGGCCAGAACATCGTAACTCATCCAGACTTCGGCTGGCGAACCGCCCCATGAAGTGTGGATCAGGCCAACAGGAACACCCCGGTCACGTTGCAAAGCACGACCGAAATAATAGGCCACAGCAGAGAAACCCGGCACCGTGTCAGGCCCGCACTTCTGCCACCTGCTGTTCACGTCATCCATGGGCGCAAGTGCTCTGACCTTTGGCACGGTGAACAACCGCAGGTTCGGGTTTTCGGAAGAGTCAATGTCGGGCTTGGAATTGTAAGCAGCTCTCAATGGCCATTCCATGTTTGACTGGCCACTGCAGACCCAGACCTCGCCTACAAGCACGTCTTCGAGTGTTATTTGGTTTTTCCCGGTTACAGTGAAACGGTCGGGCCCGCCTGCGCGCAGGGGCTTGAGCCGTACCCGCCATTTCCCGTCGGCGGCTACAGTGGCCACCTTTTGATTGCGAAACTCGACTGTGACGCGTTCGCCGTTGTCGGCCCAGCCCCAGACCGTGACCGGAATGCCCTGTTGCAGAACCATGTGGTCGCTGAACACCGCAGGCAATCGCACGTCGGCGTTCAGTACCCACTGGGCCGCCAATGCCAGCCAAAGTGCAATCACAAAGACCAGCGGCGCTTTGGCAAAACCGGACTCGCGTTTGGATCCAATCGTCAAAGACGAGGAGTAGAAACCGTGTGACATCTGAAAACTATCGTTGTTGCGCATGCCAAAGATTCGTCTCGAACCGTTCAAACAGTCAATCCAGAATGCACGGTCAAATCCGCGCCCAATCGACACCACGGTGCCGGGCAGCCGGGTTCCAGAGTGCGATTTCGCCGGCTTGAGCTGCATTTGGCGTGGATTTCGAGAAATCATGGTTCGTCGCTCGCCGAATACAGTGCCATGCTCGAAGTCCAAAATCTCACATCAACTGCCGGTCTCCATTTGCGCGTTGAACGTTGCGCGTTATCACCAGGAACACCTGACCAACACACCGATTGGGAAGGTTCAAAGTTCAACGCACAACTCTCAACGTTCAAATTACAACGCACCTTCGGCGCGATGTGTACGCACGACCACAAGTATGGGATACATGCAGCAATCGGGAACCCGCGCAAACAGCGGGTTCGTCAGTCTGTCTTTCTGACGTAAACCTCCGACCCGCTTTGTCGGAATTCCTTTGCCTTTGCTTTGAGGCCGTTCTGAATTGCTTCTTTTTCGGCAATGCCGTGGGTAGCGGCGTAATTGCGAACTTCTTCGGTGATTTTCATTGCGCAGAATTGTGGGCCGCACATCGAACAGAAATGAGCAAGTTTCGAGCCTTCTTTTGGAAGTGTTTCGTCGTGGAACTGACGCGCAGTCTCAGGGTCCAATCCAAGGTTGAACTGGTCTTCCCACCTGAACTCGAATCGCGCCTGACTCAGTGCGTTGTCGCGATATCTGGCGCCGGGATGACCTTTCGCAAGGTCCGCTGCATGCGCGGCGATTTTGTAAGCGATCACGCCCTCTTTGACGTCTTTCGGGGTTGGAAGGCCAAGGTGCTCTTTCGGGGTGACATAGCAGAGAAGCGCCGCGCCATACCATCCGATCAGCGCTGCGCCGATGGCGCTCGTAATGTGGTCATGGCCGGGTGCGATGTCAGTCGTCACCGGGCCGAGCGTGTAGAACGGCGCCTCGTGGCACCATTCGAGTTGATTGAGCATGTTCTCTTCGATCAGGTTAATCGGCACGTGGCCGGGGCCTTCGTTCATCACCTGTACTCCGTGTTTCCATGCGCGTTCGGTAAGTTCGCCCTGGACTTTGAGTTCAGCGAATTGCGCCTCGTCGTTGGCGTCCGCAATCGAGCCCGGTCGCAAGCCGTCGCCGATACTGAACGCGACGTCGTACGCCGCGCAGATTTCGCACAGTTCGTCCCAATGGGTGTAAAGGAAATTCTCTTCGTGATGCGCAAGGCACCATTTCGCCATGATACTGCCGCCCCGGCTCACAATGCCGGTCACGCGCCGCGCCGTCAGAGGAATGAACCTCAATAACACTCCAGCGTGGATCGTCACATAGTCCACGCCCTGTTCTGCCTGTTCAACAAGCGTGTCACGAAAGACTTCCCAGGTAAGGTCTTCGGGGTTGCCCCCGACTTTTTCCAGGGCTTCGTAAATCGGGACCGTCCCGACCGGGACAGGAGAATTCCGCAAAATCCACTCGCGCGTGGCGCGGATGTCACGGCCTGTCGAAAGGTCCATGACAGTGTCGGCACCGCATTGGATTGCCCAACGCATTTTCGCGACCTCGTCATCAATCGATGATGCAACGGCGCTGTTGCCTATGTTCGCGTTGATCTTAACCAGGAAACTGCGCCCGATAACCATCGGCTCCAGTTCCGGATGATTGATGTTTGCCGGAATAATGGCCCGACCGGCAGCAATCTCGTCCCGCACAAACTCTGGTGTGATACGTGCGGGCAAGGGCCGTGGAAATCTTCTAAAGACAGCCGGCATCAACTCCTGCAGAAGTTGCGTTTCATGCGGATTGCGGTCGGTCCCGGCGCCGACTTCCAATGGTTGATCGGCTCCGTTTCCGGACTGTTCGCGGAACAACTCCAAGCCTTGGTTTTCCCTGATCGCGGCAAACTCCATTTCCGGCGTTACAACGCCGCGCCGGGCATATTCAAGCTGAGTTACACAGCGGCCGGATTTCGCACGCAACGTGCGCCTGTAACTGGCTCGTGGCAACGCAGGCTGTTCAACAACAGATTGACCCTCCCCCGAAACATGTCCTGCGACACCCGAAAAACGCGCGCCGTCCCCGCCCGAGTTCTCGCGACTGATTTCGATCACATCACCCCGCGCCAGAATCCATTCCAGCCTCAACGGCGCCAATCCAACACTCGGGTTCCCGTGAAATTCAGGGTCTCCCCATGGACCGCTCGTGTCATAAACGACAACGGGCGAATTGGTCCTGAGTTTTCCGTCCGGAAGACGCGTGGGCGTAAGCGCTACTGCACGCATTGGAACCCGAATGAACGGGTGCAACCGACCCTGCACGTAAATGCGTTTCGAAGCACCCGGCGTCGCGTTCATGTGTTCCTGATCAACAGTCTTGGAATCACTCATTTCTTTGGGCGGCCCGAAAGCCGCATTGATCTTATGCCTTGTCAACAAGCCAAACAATTCGGCCAACTCTTCAACAACTCTGTCTCACTGCGTTCCGGGGCGTAGCAGCCGAAATGCAGGTTTCATAGGCCCTGAAGCCGGTGGGAGAACGTCAAGTGGGGGCTGAAACCCCGAGCGGTTCAAACTTCGTTCTCCCTACGCCAGCATTGCCTGGGTCAGGTTCAACGGGTCGGCAGGGTTCAACTGCTGCCCTCTCAGCTTCGGCTTGCGACACAACCTGTCGCGAGCCGGTTTGCTCCCCGGAAACTGAACGCCGCTGTCACAAGCTGTTACAGATCGGCTCGGATGTTGACCACACATGGGATTCAGCGGCCCATCCCAATCGCACGCGTGCCTCAAACATCCGGTTGCCTGAGTATATAATCCTCCGCCGCTTCAGGGTCAAGTTATGGCTCTGATCCAGCAAAGGCGCAGCCGAGAATACTCGCGCCGCTCGAGCGCGTTGGAGAAAGCAGCGGAGCCCAACTGCGCTGGAGCGCGGTCATCCCCGGTTACACCAGTCAACCTCCCGGTCCAGCGACCTGTTCCGGCCTGGCAAGTCTGGCGTCCGAACGTTGACCGATCGTGGCGGCAGAAATTTCGTGCCTGTCCCCGGCGCGCGAACTCCGTGCCTGTCCCCATATTCCGCCAACCATGCGCCCTTTCGATCACCCCATTGAACGTTGAGAGTTGAACGTTTCACGTTGAACGTTCCTGATCGGTATATCGGACATCGTGTCTGTCCCCATATCTGAGCACCACAGCCGGCTGGGACCGTCCGACCGGCCCCCGGTCAGGTCCACCGGGCCAAGAGTCCGGTCGTCCAAACTTCGTGTCTGTCCCCATATCCCGGCCACTGTGGAATGGTTTGTGAGGTGGGGGTTGGAGCATCGTGAGCTTGTTGGTGTGCGGGTCGATTTCTTGAGTTTTGGACATGGCGCGCGCTGCGGAGCCGGATCAGGGCCGATGATGCAGGTGGCGCGGACGTTGCGGGCGTACCGGGAACTAATCTTGAACTGGTTTCGGGCCAAGGGTGAGATTTCAGCGGGTGCTGTTGAGGCTCTGAACAACAAAATCAGAGTGGTGACCAGAAGATCGTATGGTTTTCGCACGTATCGGGCGATGGAACTTGCTTTGTATCATAACCTTGGGCGATTACCAGAGCCACCATGCACCAACAGATTCTGCTGAGGAGGCCACAAGATTAAACATCAGAACTTCAGTCCGGCGAAATCGCGCAATCGCGGAGTTACAGAGACTTCACAAACACACCCAACAGCGCTGTTGAGACAACCTCGGACTCTCCTCCCCTCTAACATGTTCAATTTCTCCTTACCGCATAGGATGGCATTGCGGCTAAACTCCAGTCATAAGAGATGCTTGACACATGTGTTTGTCTCGGCCGAAACTTCTGGCCGCTTGGCCCCACCAGTGCGATAAAGAACGCCTCTGTCGATAAACGGGGGTGTGGGCAATCAGTCCAATTAGTACGGCAGTGTCCCAATGAAAGTGGCCAAACCGCTCCCAAGCACGACCTCCACCGCCAGCATATACCGAGTCATTTTTATGGCCTGCGCAGCAGTTTCAGCACTGTTGTGCCGAACAGCCGCTGCTAATCTACCCGAAGAGGTGTCAAAAGGCGCGTTTGTTGACGTCGCACCTTGGGGCGAGCTTGTCGTTGCCTCAGACGGGCGGTAAAGAAATCCAATGGGACGACCCCCGCGATATCCATCAGGTCGGTCTCGCATTCACTGAGCCTTTGAAAGACGCGCCGACAGTGAAACTGCAATGGTGGCAATCTCAATGGCCCCACCGCCGTGTCCCACCTGACCGACCTTCCGGAGCAGGTGAATAGGGCTGGGCACATTTGGGAGACCATTACCAATGTCAGTGGATCACTGCCGATGGCAACTGGAAACACCGCTCCCAAAAAAGGGGACAGACACGGAATTTGGGCGACCGGACTTTTGACCCACCGGACCTAACCAAGCGGTGGTCGGGCGGTCAAGGCCGGCCGCGGCACCCAGATATGGGGACAGACACGATGTCCGGTATGCGGATCAGGAACGTTCAGCGTGAAACGTTCAACTCACAACTTTTAACGGGGTGACCGAAAGGGCGAATGGTGGCTGGGATATGGGGACAGACACGCAATTTGGGCGCCCGAGTTTTTGGCTGGCCGGACTTGTCCAAGGGCCGCTTGGGCGGTGGAGGCTACCGGGGCACCCGAATATGGGGACAGGCACGATGTCCGGTATGCCGATGAGGAACGTCGAACGTCCAACGTTCAACTCTCAACTCTCAACGGGGTGACCGAAAGGGCGCATGGTGGCTGGGATATGGGGACAGACACGCGATTTGGGCGACTGAAAGTTTGACCCGGCGGAGCTGAGCAAGCGCGGGTCGGACCGTCTTGGCCGGCTGCGGCACCCGGATATGGGGACAGACACGGTGTTCGGTATGCCGATCAGGAACGTTCAGCGTGAAACGTTCAACTCTCAACTCTTAAATGGGGTGACCGAAAGGGCGCATGGTGGGCGGGATATGGGGACAGACACGATATGTGGGCGCCCGAGTTTTTGGCTGGCCGGGCTTGTCCAAGCGCCGGTCGGGCGGTGGAGGCTACCGGGGCACCCGAATATGGGGACAGACACGATGTCCGGTATACCGATTAGGAACGTTCAACGTCAAACGTTTAACTCCCAACGTTCAATGGGGTGACCGAAAGGCCGCATGGTGGCCGGGATATATGGGGACAGACACGGTGTTTTGCCGGTCGGCGGGGCAAATAGAGGGACAGGCACGATATTTGGGCCGGGCGACCGGACTTTTGACACATCGGAACAGACCCAGCGACCGGTCGAGCGGTCCAACCGGGCTGCGGC
>Ga0078972_1013023_pt1 | contig 13967 bp, 12 predicted proteins | sample YelNatPaOPGAMG01_FD_67568 | JGI IMG/M metagenome (GOLD analysis project Ga0078972, IMG submission 67568) | Hot spring thermophilic microbial communities from Obsidian Pool, Yellowstone National Park, USA - OP-RAMG-01 (SPADES assembly) (version 2) | ecosystem: Environmental > Aquatic > Thermal...
CGGGTGGTGTTGGCTTTCCCGACGACGTCAGTTTGTATCAGCAGAGCCAGTGCCACAAGCAGCGCGCCGTTTACGGCCAAAAGTCCAGCCCCATCAGGATCAGCCGCCGCTCGGAGAAGGGTAAAGGAAGACGGAGAATAGAAGACGGAAGGCGGAAAATGGAGAGCGGAAAATGGTTCATGAGAAAGTCTCCCATCTGGTCATTAAGGTCCACAGCATGGCTCCGACCTGATCGTAGCCAATGGTTAGACGTCGGTGATCCTGCGCCGAGAGGTAGCCACAATCCAGCGCAAAGTCAAGCCACACCTTGGTTTCTTCGGCCTCACCGAGGGAGTTGCTCAAGCTATTCTTGAAGACGGCTTCATGTCGCCGCTTGGCAAATCCTTCTACAACATTGCTGCAGACCGCCCGAGATGACCGCCGAATCTGATCAGTAAGTGCGTATCGCTCATCTTTAGGAAATCGGGCGCTGAGGCCGGTGGACGTAGCCACGCCCCGGAAGCGGATGCCCCTGAGGCCCTTTATGGCTGGGAGCAGCGTGCCCGTGGCGAACTGCCCGGCTCCGATCAAGCCAACGGAGATTTTGCCCACCGCCGAGGACGCAGAGGTTTTAATTTCTGTAGAACTCGGCACTCTCTGCGGTGACATAACCTCCACCCGTCGGGAGAGATCCGGTTCATCGGGATAGGTGAGCAGCACCCCGATATACGGCTCCTTGCCCTCCAGGATGAGTTCGTAGGCCTCCAGGGCGCGGTCAATGGGAAAGCGGTGAGTGATGAGGTGGCACACGCGGACGGTGCCTTTGGCCAGTTGGGCCAGGAACTCCTCCATGTTGCGCCTGGCCGTCCAGCGAGCATAGGCGAGGGGGTAATCCAGGCCCTTTTCCGTGTAGTTGGGGTCGTAGAGACCAGGCCCCCAGGCGCGGGAGACGACGAGTTCCAGTTCCTTATCGTAGAAGGGCTTGCGTGGGATCTGCAGCCTCACCAGCCCGGCGGCGACGATGCGCCCCCGCTCGCGGCAGAGTTCGGCAGCCTGCTCCAGGGGTTCGTTGCTGGGGGTGGCGGCCAGGATGATGACCGCGTCGGCGCCCTGATTGCCCGTCCGCTGACGGCAGATCGCGGATAGGGTGGTGTAGTCGGTGGCGACGGCTTCGGCGCCGTGTTGGAGAGCCATCTCGGCCTTTTGCGGGCTGATGTCCATGCCGAGGACATGGCATCCAGCCGCGTTGAGCAGTTGCACAGCGATCTGGCCCAAGAGCCCCAGGCCGATGACGAGGACCGTTTCGCCCAGGGAAACCTGGGCCATGCGGACGGCCTCCAGCGCGATGCTGCCCAGCGCCACGAAGGCAGCCGACTCAAAATCTACACCTTCGGGAATCTTCACGCAGAGGTTTACGGGGACGGAGACCACCTCGGCGTGGCCTGCATAGCCAGAGCCTGTACAGGCCACCCGGTCGCCAATAGCAAGGCCTTGCACACCCGGCCCCACATCTATCACCACCCCGGCCGATGAGTAGCCCAGGGGCACAGGAGTATCCAGCCGGCCCATGGCCTGGCGCCAGGCTTCCAGAATACCCTCGGCCTGAGCCTTGGCAATGACCTGGCGCAGCAGGTCCGGCCGGGCCAGGGCCTTGCCGAGCAGGGACTTCTTGGCCAGTTCCAGCATGGATTTCTCCGTGCCCACGCTGACCAGTGAGGCCATAGTGCGGACCAGCACCTGCCCTGGCCGGGCACGGGCTTGCGTGGGTAGCTCAACTAGTCGCAGTTCACCGGTACGGTAGTTTTGGATCACTCGTTTCAATGCCTTTTCCTTCTCATGTCTCTTGGTCCATTTCTAAAACCTGTTGAAAGACCCCCTTAAGGCCTTTAATAAAAACTTGAGCGGTGTAGTTCTCCTCATAAATACATCGACTGGCATAGCCCATCCTGACTCGCAGCTCCGGGTTTCTCGCCAGAAGCCTTAACTTATTTGCTATAATAACTGGGTCTTTCTCAGAAATGATAAAACCGTTGATGCCATCCCAGACCTTCTCTGGAATGCAACCCCGGGCAGTCGCAATAACCGGCAACCCTGCCGCTAATGCCTCAATAATACAAAGAGGTTGTCCTTCATATTGGTAGGAAGGAAATACGAAAACATCTGAATTTAACAGGAACCTAAACTTTTCGGCCCCATCAACAACACCTAAGAATTCTATCTGGTTACGCAAGCCACGCTGATCAATGTAGGCTAGCCATTTTTGCTGAACTGAGTCACTTTCCCACGCTCCTGCCAAATGAAAAGAGAAATGTGTTCCGTGATCATGAACGGTCAACCAAGCGGCCGCTTCAAGAAGCTCTCCGAAGCCTTTAGCTTCGAACAAATTGCTCAAAAATGCAACACGGAGACGGCTACACCCGTTCTGTCTCCGCCTAATCATAGCCTCTTCCAGTCGCTTAGGAGGTATGGCTTCCTTATCAACACCGTTGTGGACTACGAATATCCGATCGTCGCAGACAAGGCCGTGGAATATCGAGCGAAATGAGTCTGATAATACGATAGCAGCGCTCACTCGAGATAGGGCTCTTTGGATTATCCTACGTTCTATTGGTTCTAGATCTCTGTCTAGTAATGTACGAAAGTAACTACCGTGCAAGTGAATAATGCACTTGCACCCAAGAGATGAAGCCTTTAGAATCCAAATGGCGTCGCGCAGAGCTCCGAGTCGTGTCTGAGATAAGGGTAAGTAGACAATCCGAGGACGTCTTCGTAATGCCCAGAGCAATTGCAAACTTGCAATGGTGTCTCGTTTCAGTTTTGTGAATGAAAAGTCACCACCCAGACTCAGAGGACGTTTTGTGTTCACCGTAACAAAGTCAAACTCCTCCCTCAACTCAGACTCTACCATCATCCGAATAGCCACCGAGACACCATGATACGGGGGTGGCAAAGGTCCTAACACAACGATCTGGGGTCGATCAGAATGCTTCCCGCTACTAAGGACCATCTCAACCTCGGGCAGTCCTGTTGCTGGCAGCTAGGGTAATCGCGTCAACAAATCCCTGAACAGCACGTTCCAGATCCCACTCTTTGATGATCTCCCATGACGCGTGACCCATTGCTCGGCATAAAGTTGGATCTTCAAGGAGCCGTTCTAAGGCTTCAGCGAGTTTGAAGCAGTCGCCAGCAGGGAAAATGTACCCATTCCGCCCGTTCACTACCAAGTCGTCAGCAGCACCAACTCGATCTGAGACCACAACCGGGAGCTGACAAGCCATCGCTTCGTTCAGAACTAACCCGAAAGGTTCATAGTAAGACGGCAAGACGAAGACATCGGCAACACCGTAGAAGCGGGGGAGATATTGTTGCTCCACATAACCTGCGAAGTGAGCACTAATCCCCACTTGGCGGCAACGTCGCTCCAAATTGGGCCTGAGTGGACCGTCCCCAACGAGCAGCAAATGAGCAAAGATACCTTTCTCCTGTTGTAAGCGCGCCAAAGCATCTATCAGCAAGTCTACCCCTTTTGTCTCAACAAGTCTACCGACATAGAGGACAACGGGCTTATCCGTTAAGCCCAGACTTGCGCGTATCCGGACTCTTTCCACAGAGTCCAACCGACTCACGGAATGAAAGAATGAATTATCTGCCGCCAAAGGAGAAAGAAAAATCCGATCTTGGGCCACACCATAGCTAAGGTACAATTTGCGAGCACTTGTGCTTGATGCAAGGCATGCGTCCGCCTTCCTATAAAGTTTGCGGATCAGCGGCAACAGCAACCGACGAATACGACTTGCTTCAGCACGGTCGGTGGCTTCGCCCCACATGACGATGCCTTTTCCTTGAAGCTTGAACTGCCAGTACGTCTGCAGATTGGTCAACGATGAATAACCACCAATGACGACCACGTCTGGTCGGAAATGTTGGAGTTCCCAGAAAGCCGTGGGATTGATATCTAAGTACAGATAATCTTGTGACAGAATTCTACCCATCGGAATGGTCACACCTGGGAGAACTCGATACTTGAAGTCCATTTCGGCCGGAGGCTTCCAAGGGCGATTATTGTAACTTGACGCCGTAAAGAAGACTTTCAGCTCCAAGTCAGGCCGATTGTGCAAAACTCGGAAGAGCGGAAAGCGATACGGGGCTGGTACATTTGTTAGAACTACTACACGAATCCGCCTCCGTTCCGTCATTGTCCGACAACCTGTTGATAGACACGAAGGTGCATTGCGGCAATCTTGGACCAAGTAAAGTTATCTAACCAGACCTGACGTGCTCGCTTCCTCAGGATCTCACATTCTTCCGGATCCTTCAGCAAGGATTCTATAGTGGCAGCCAGTCTCCATGGCGAACCGGGTGGAACTTGTTTCACCGCATGATCGATTGGTCCCAAATCTGATATGGTCGAGGCTAAGACAATGGCAGCGCCAACGCTCAGCGCCCCTATGACACTCGAACGACCAACCGGGTTGCGTAGGAACGGGAATACACAAATGTCTGCGGCACGCAACAAAACAGCGACTTCATCTGCTGGCGCATAGGGTGTCAATTGGACCTTCTCAGAGATGCCGTAACGTTTGATGGCCGCCAATACAGGTGTGAAGAGCGGGTTGGTCAAGTGTCTTTGCCATCCAACCAGTAATAGTTTTACCCTAAGCCCTCTTTGGGACAGTATACTCACACACTGGAACAAGCTATCCAATCCTCTCCCAGCATCAAACCCGCCAAAGTAAGCAAGGTAATATACCCCAGGTGCCCATCCAAAGCGCCTTCTCAATTCATCACGGTTCTGATCTAAGGCCCATGTTTCAAGAGAAATATTGCTCCCTACCGGAAGAAAATGTATCTGCCGAAGTCCCAGGCTGAAGTACTTTAGGTATTTCATGAGTCCGAAATCATGAGCTGCAACTTCACGGGAACCCCATAACAATAGGGGAACTACGACTCTGGCGCGCCAGGTCGCCTTTGGCCCAACGTTCAGCCCCCAAAAAGTGGTTACGAGAGAGGCCCTTCGCCATATGACAGGAAGTGCATGAATGTGCCCTTGGACTCCGAACCCCCCGCAGGGATGAATCACATGAACAATGTCTGGCTCCGCCTGCTTAAACGCATTCCACATTTGTCGAATGCCATCTCTTTCGGCAGCACCAAATCCCAGACTCCATGTGCCTTTAACATGAAATTCTTGGTTTACAGCTCCATCAAGCAACGGGTCACTTCTGTCACCAACAATAGCTATGCATGTGTGTCCCTCCTCTTGTAAGGACGACGCCAAATTGCGCAGAAATCCTACTCCCCCGTCAGTTTTATCCTTGCCGCCATATACAAAACAGATTCTCATCGGGCTGCACCTTGTCTACAAACTCGATCCAGCACGATAGCTAACTGGCGTGCAATCTCTCGACGATCAAAATGCATAGCATACGCCGGTATACCCTGTGCAAATATCCCCTTCTTGCGTACATATTGAATGACCCTTATGAGAGCATCCAAAGCATCGTGGCGGTTTCCTGGCGAAGCGAATTCAACGGGCACTCTAGCCCCTTGAAGTAGATCATAGGCGGTCCCCTCATGGATTACTGCATAAATGGGATGCCCTCCAGCCAAATAATAGTATAGTTTGGAAGGAACCCAGCCGCGATCTGTCCCCGGATTAGGCGGAAGCAGAAGTACGTAAACATCAGCTTCAGCCAACGGACGCCCTACGGCATTGGATGGTACTACACCATATGCGCGGCAGATATCCTCTAAACCAAACGAGGACGCTATAGGGGAGACTTCTGCAGCGGTTCCACCAACGAAGTGAATCCTTAGCCGAGACCGCTCATTCGGATACCGGCTCAAGTAGTCCGATACTGCCTGGAGAAAATCGCCCTCAAATAAGCGCCCCCGGACGACTCCACGGATGCCCCCTAAATAAAGAAAATGAACCGTGTCTGGAGGCTCTCCAGGTTTACGTAATTGTGGCCCATATTCAGGGTTCAGATCATCGGGGTCGAAGCCATTGGGAACTACAATAACCTTATCTGCCCATTGCGGATATATCCGCCTCAAATCCGCTGCATTACCTTCGGTGTTGGCAATGATAACGCTGGCCCGTGCATATACGGCTTCCTCCATCGCCTTGATCTTCTGCCGATGCCAATGCGTAAGGGGAGGCCGTCCAAGTGACGAGCGTTCCCATGGATCACGCATGTCAATGATTAAGGGCAATCGCCACCGTTCCGCCAACTTTAGACCGACCAGATAAACACTGTTCGGCGGCCCAGAAGCGAGAATACATTCCAGTCCCTTCCCTCCAGGAAATCTTTCCTCAGCAATTGCTACCGCGCGTCTTGCCCAATCGCCATAGGGATCGGGTACCATTGTAAGCCTACGCCATGCAGCCACGGGTGCATAGATACGCCATTTTCGCAGCCAATCGGCCAACCTAGAAGCAAGAAAACTCCCTACATGTATAACTTGTACACACTGGGGAATTTCCTGTAAAAGCACTTTATCAAACCCTGGGAGAATATACTCGGGGAGTGCACCGCAGACAACAGTTGGAACCCAATGAGTTTCTTTGGGTAGGTACTTGCACAACTTCGCCACACGCTGAGCATAACCCATCGGTGCTGGTGGAAAATAGTATGTAATGAGGAGAAACTGCCGCAACTTCCCGAGCATCTTTTACTCTACTATCTTCGCTATCATTTCAATCGATAGCGATAATGCCTGACCTTTGCATAGTGGCCATAGCCCCATCAAACTCCCCCTACCTGGCTGCTTCCACTCGCCTGCCCGCCAACGATGTCCCAATCGCTGCGGGCGGATAAAGAATCGTCCTATTAGCCCCCTATCCCAGAAGACGAAAGGATTACGTGCGTAACGGTAAACAAATGCAGCAGGGTAGTCAACCAGTAGCCGAGCATGGACTACCCAGGCTCGCGCCATACAGTGTTTATGGCCCAGCCACGGCATGGCAGGTTGGGCACGTATGTATAAATAATGAGTAAAAGCTGGGGGTACATCCGGCGCTTCCAACCATTTTACTAATAGTTGGCGACCGTCGGGCCACCGCAGGCCCACAACCAATTCTTCGGTATCGTAATAAAAGTTATTATCTTGATGCTCCAGCATCTGACCTTCTATTTCAGCTACCAGCCCAGGCTCCCAAGGCACCACGCTTCGAATCACGAGGTCGCCTATCCAGCTGGTTTCTCTGCGATCATTCACAATTGTCAGCCGACGCACCATTCGATTTACCTCGACCACTTCGTCCAAAACGTGAACGTTTAAGGAGGCATGCGGCAAGAAGATAGACCACGAACTCTCTAAACGATTATCGTGGACTGGTTTTATATAACACCTGTTGATTCTACAAGCATTTCCACCAAGACGCTCCTGGGCGAAGAAACCGAACCAGTTTCCAACCTCGCATCCCCAGCCGGTTAAGCATAATGGGTGTGGCCAATTCTCTATGGACCACTCGGTGATGCAGTTCGTTCGTGGATCCCATTGGATTACCTGGCTCATGCGGGAACTCGCCGGTACGTTGCTGCTGCCCGTTCGTCCCACTCGCTTACCAGCCGAAACGGCCGAGCCCACCGCTTTCCCTTGTTCAATCTCCATATCTCCCTTCCGTCAGGACCAAGTAAGCAAAGCTCCTTGATTGTCTCAACTAGCACTTTGCCCCCCACTAACTCAACCTCGTCTCGCGAATCCTGATTAAGCTGAGCAGGTGGAAGAACCCGTGTGCCAACCGCCAGTTCATGAAGGAATTGCACTGCATATGAATTCCATCGTGGGATTGGCACTACATCCTGCCACACTAAGCCTCCAAGGACTTCCGGATCCTCCCCGAAGAAGCCAAGCGTATTCCGAAGCCCCCCAAGTGGACTCTGATAGCGCAATACTTCTCGGACCATCTCTATAGCAGCCTGAGTGTAGAGTTCTTCGCCTACCGCTCTCCCCAAGTGATAGAGCCCGCGGGCTGTATCAAGCCCACGTGCGATCCATTTCGGCCATGGGTTGAATCTCCAGCCGGAAATATTCTGCCGACGATACTGTCGTAGCCAAGGCTCCACCTTTGGGAGGATGTGCCGCAAGCTGTAGAATCGGCGCGTCTGCTTTACTCCCCGCCCTTGAGGTATGTATTCTCCGGGGAGCAAGCGCGAATGTGCCATAGCAGATAGAATAAATCTAGCCAATCGGAGGGCAACTTCTAAGTACAGAGAGTCCTCGAGTATCTCAGCCAGCATTACCAGAGGTGTTAGGCATTTTCCTTGGTAAGGCATGATAACCCGATCGTCGCTCAGCGACTGAGAAAGTGCACCAGCCACCGCGCTACTATCTGGCCACTGAGCCTTCACGACTTGCTGTCCTATACGCTGCAATAACGCTCTCTCGTCCGGTAACGGCCGGGCATCACCCCGAGCCCAAATCTTCAAAATCAACGCTTCGCAAGCACGCAGTGCTTGGTTGTGCACGGTCCAGCCATTACGGGTTGCAGGATGTTGCAGGCAAGCGCGCCAACCTTTCTCAGCTGCTTCAGCCAGCTCCTTATTTGGCCAGACTCGGTGCAAATCCCAGAGGGCTGCAACAACCGAGGCCTGTTGTACAAGTCCCAACCTGACAAATGGAGTTTCACCCCAACTACAGACAAACAACCCTGTAGTCGGGTCCTGACTACGCAGGTAGTATAAAGCCAACTTTTCGGCTCGAGCCCTTGCCTCCTCTGCGTTTTCATCACCAGCCCTGGAACATAACCCCCGGATAACTCCGTATGAATTCATCACGTAGGGGCCAGCCATATATGGCGAAGATGCCCAGTAGGTTGCAATGGGGCCACCAATACCATTAGAGCCATCGAAAGGCGGAAGCATGTAGGTAGCAAGCCACCCCTCAACTCTGGCAACTATCGAGGAGAAGCTAAGATTATCTTCTATTGCCCGCGATGTGAGCAATTTGTGCATTACAGCCTGTCGTCGAGCCTTGTAGAAAAGGCATTTGCGCAGGATTTCATCGCCGTCCCAGTCTGGTCAAGCACACCTGCGAGCTTTGGGTAACCGCAGACTGCAGGCATGACACCTAGCATAACCCCTAACGTGAGCGTGAACCCTCTATCCGAGAACGACGAGCCACTCACCGATCCCACAAGAGCACCTACAATCATAAGCAGAACCCCCATAGCAAGAGCTCGAGCCCATAATGAGGGTGCTGAGGTCATACTATGCCATGCCAATCTCGCCCCAGCCCAAAAATACCAGAAGAATATAAGCGCACCCACAACACCGAATTTCATAAGGGTTTCCGTATAGCCCACGTGGAAGTTAAACTGCTGTTCCCAGATGGTCCGCTTATCCCACCAAACAAACTGCAAATTATAGCCAAGTCCAACACCCACAATCGGACTTTGGCGCCAGGCACTGAGAGCTGCATGAGCCTCAGCAAGTCTCCCTTGGACGGAAAGATCGGAAAAGAACGAATCCGGCGATAGCAAGGTGCCGTAAATGTTAATGTTCCTATCGCCTCCAGGCAATTCCACGATACCCGAAACACCCAGCACAACCCAACCCACTATCAAGGCCCATAGAAAGATTGGCAACAACCTCAAGCCAGCACCTCGGCAACCTGGCTGGATCCGCCCGATCGCCCAAACGACTACCCCAAGGATCACCAACTCCGTGATGATGCTGCCTCTAAAGCCAGAAAGGATCAACCACAAAAGCCTGAGTCCAATCCATAGTCCAGCTATGATACGTATCCTTCGCTTCAGGCCCGAATACCTAACTGGGATCAACGCTGCTGCCCATACAAGACCCTCAAAGGGCGTCCAATAGTTCGCCATAAAGCGCAGGTATGGCAAATCAGAAGCCCATTCCCATCCTTGTTTAGAGCCAGCCCAATGCAGCATTGACAGCACAGCACCAGGAAGTCCCAGTATCGCAAGGAATAGAAGGAGCTGACGTGCTCGCTGGCGGCCACGCACAACATCCGCGATCGGAAGAACTGCCAAATAACCAAGATATTGGCTGAGGTCGCGAACCACAAAATCAATCCTGCCGGAGAACAAAAATAGCCCCAGAAAGCAAGCCATCAGCAGCGTCAGAGCAAGCACAATGGCCGGTCGTATCATGGGATGCCACCAAGGCTCCTTGTTTATGCGGACTGCTCTCCTTGCAATCCATCCGCCGAACCATGCCAGGAAGATCAGGGCATATGCGGCTTTTGCAATTGTGATACCAGGCCCCTGAGCACCTGAAAAAAACAGCGGCTGCATCAGCAAGATAATGAAAAGACCCCGATAGGTATCGGCCAAAGCGATCAGAGCTGCCAGGCCACCTATTGCAATGTAGACAAGATGACCACCCAAGTGAGGTGTCAAGAGGCCAATCCCGACGGAACCGGCGGCAAGCGCAAACAGAGCCAAAAGAGCAATGGCCTTACAGTTTCTAGCTGCCAGGAATACTACATGACCTGTACGATGCTCTATGGCTTGCACGTGCTACTATCCTTCCCCAATTTGCCAAGGTAAGCCGGGACTTGCTGACTGTCCGGTCTCACCCTTAGCCAGCGACAGACGGCATCGGTTGCGGATATTTCATTACCGGAAGCAAAATAGGCATCCACCAATCGACCCCACAACCAGTCGTTTTGGGGCTGCTGAGAAACAGCCTGCTCGTACCACTCAATGGCGGCAGCATCTTGCCCCAAGCCTTGGAAGGCGAGACCGACCCCACTCAGGGCATCCTCATTTTGTGGCTCCAGTGTTAACACCTGTAGATATGCCTGCTTTGCCTTCTGCCAATCACCGGCAAAACGATGTCGACGAGCGAGAGCAAGCCATTTCTCTTTCGGTGAAGACGCAACGCTTGCAGCTCTCTCATATAGCTGCACTGCTTCCTCGTTTCTGCCCATTATCGTCATTAGACCAGCCAAACTGTAGACCGGGCCTATCCTTGTGGATCTAAAGTAACAGCTTGTTGGTATAGTGAAAGGGATTCTTGGAACCTACCCATTCGTTGACAGTCTTGAGCTCTGCGTGTAAGATATTTGCTTGCCTCCTCGCAACCTCTCAAAGATTTGACGTGTCTACACTCTGTGGACGTTCTACCACAACCCATGCAAATCCACAGAGACACCATTGGAACGGAAATTAGCGCCTCAGGAAGTTCGGCAAGCAGGTGGCTAAACATTTGATTATCGGCCTGAACGAATGATGACATCGCCAGTGCGCGAAGCGCAGCGTGATTACTGGGGTTCAGCTTAAGGCTTGCAACCATCCATTTATGCGCTGTATCGAGCTGGGCCAAACCTGGGGACACGGGGAGCACTTCAGCACTGCACACGGGAAGTGGCTGGTGGTCCAACGCCTTTTCTAAAGAAACCCAACCAAGATTGGCATACAAAGCAGCTACAACGTTAGGCAAACCGGTCGGAAGTAAAAGCAGGAAAGCTAGCAGCAAATCTAGTAGAGCAAGAAAGGGTCGCATCAGCTCAACTCAGCGATTTTCTTTAGTACCTGCTGGAAATGCTTTCCAAATTCGAGCTTTTCAACATAACAACGTATTGCATTGCGGCTAAATTCTTCATAATTAAGTAGTATATACTCAATGGCATCTCTGACTTCAGCAGGATGAGCCACACAAATACCACAGCGGTTATCATGCAAGAGGCTCCGCAGGTTAGGGAAATTTTGTGCTACTACTGGCAAACCGCAGCGCAGATAATGGGTGACTTTTCCAGAGGCCATATGAAAGAAATTCTGATCAACGTTTCGGTATAAAGCGATGCCTATGTCTGCCGAAGCTATAAGATTGTCCAGTTGAGAGTATGGCACCATCTCGCGGGAAAGAAAAACACGCCGATTGCTTTTGGCTACTATCTCTTGAATTCGGGCAAGATAATCCGATCTTCCGTACCCATGAAGGATCAGTGCCCAATCGTCCGGCCATTTTAGAGCAGCCTCGGCCAATTCATACGAAAGGCTCCACTCAGTGATCCCACCGGCTTGCAAGATCACCCTTTGTTCTGGCCGGAGCCCGAATCTACGATGCCACCAATCTCGTTGAGTAATTCGCGGCTCGCCCATCGGTGAGTTAGGGACAATGAGTATTTGCGCCCGGTCTATCTGATTGTCCGTTACAAGACAAGGACCTCGACTTTCATCCTGAACAATAGTCGAAACGGCTCGCTGATTACATAGTCGCTCTAGCATCTTCTTGAACCGAAATTTGATTCCATGATTATCGCCCGACATATAGAGTTCTAGGGAATAATAGATTGTCGGAACTCTCAGAATGGCACCTATAAGTGATGCGACAATGAGCCCCCCAGGATCAACGCCGATCAGGCAAGTGTAGCGCTTTCCCCAGGAGACTTTCAAAGCTAAGGCTATGAAACCAACGCGCTTCGCTATCCTGCCCAAGAAACCAGAAGGTTGCCCCCACCGATAAGTAAATGTCGAAACCCCGTCATCTCGGAAGTCATGTTCAGGAAACTCCTCACCGTACGCTGTAATGAGATCTACCTGATACCCTTCTCTTCGGAGTGCCACAACAGTGTTAATCAGGCAAGGTTGTCGGAAGACAGGATGTCCAACAACCACCATTCCTATCCGCTTATTCTGCCCCATCATATGGCCTCGCTTACCACACTTATATTCCAATCTTGCTCTGTTACATCCCGATCCAGCACCATAAACGGACACAACTTCTCCAACCTGAAGCCAGCCTCACCAAGATAATGTGCCATCTCCTGCGGAAAAAGGAAACGCATCACGTGCGATTCGTCTACCTCATCCAGCACCGTGTCGTCCTTGAGCCGGAGTACCTTGTAATCTACCTGCACTGTGTGCCGCATTATGTCTAGGGTAGGATGGGCGAAGCGGATGATGCGCTCGCCATTTATCTCTACAATTTTATATCGGTCGGTCGGCCTTTGGCCCAACACGGCGGGGCCAAACCAGCAGTCGAACACGAAAAGCCCACCTGGCTCCAGATGCCGCCGTGCCGTGCGGAAGGCAGCCGCCAGGTCTTCATTGGTTGTTTGATAGCTGATGACGGCGAACATGGCGATGACTGCGCCAAAGGTGCGTCTTAACTCGATGTTGCGGATATCCCCCTGGTAAAACTGAATGTTCAGCCCTGCCTCGGCTGCCTTTTGCCTTGCCCTTTCCAACATGTGGCCGGAGAGATCAATCCCAGTCACCAAATAGCCACGCTTGGCCAAAGGCAGGGCATGGCCGCCGGTGCCACAGCCCAGGTCCAAAATGGTGCGGATGGGAGCACCGGCATAGCGGGCGAAGATTTGCTCCAGGAAGTCACATTCGGCTTTGTAGTCTTTGTCTCGGTAAAGGGCGTCGTAATAAGATGCATAAACACCGAAGACAGTCATAAATAACTCTCCTGCATCGCGTGGCTCCGCAAGGACGGGCTTAAAGCCAGGCACAACTGATGTTGGGCTCTGCCATACCAGTACCAAGCGATAGCCTTACGCCGAACTCGTTGATCGAGGTGCCACAGCACCCGAAGGTAAGAGAACACAGCCCGCAACCCGCAGTACCCAGCATAGCCCACCAGCCGGGCCACAGAGAACTGGTTGGTGCGCATGTGGCTATAGGAATCACTTATGCCCTGGATAAACGCCCGCCAATAGAAGTACTCTGGTCGCAACCGCGAGGCTGGCACCCGATGGTATAGCCAGGCCTCGGGCTCGTAGATCACCTTGTAGCCTGCATCGTAGAGTTTCTTTTGTAATCCCGTCTCCCCATCGCCCCGCAGCCAGATCAGTCGCTTATCGCCAATGGCGTCTGGGTTGAAGCCGCCGACCTGATAAAGTGCCAAACTGCGCACTGACATGTTGCACCCATAGACAGTTTGCGGCCAAGTCAATTCAAGGGTCTCTTCGCCCAGGTCCAGCAAGCTCAGGTAGGCACCGCCGTTCCCCCCAAATTGGGATAGCCAGGCTGGGGGCTCATCTTCAAACTTGGGTATTGTTTT